>Ga0307507_10007573_pt1 | contig 15640 bp, 6 predicted proteins | sample 7_EM_MG_FD_207223 | JGI IMG/M metagenome (GOLD analysis project Ga0307507, IMG submission 207223) | Populus trichocarpa ectomycorrhiza microbial communities from riparian zone in the Pacific Northwest, United States - 7_EM | ecosystem: Host-associated > Plants > Roots > Unclassified | place... | reverse complement strand
TCCCTCTGTACGTAGGCCAAATGGCACTTGCAAGGTATTTGGGAATAGCTTTATAATTGCCTATTTAGGACAGACGAGGAGAGCGTCGTCAGCATAGGGGAGTGTCAGAAATTAGCGATAAGGTGCTAACTAAGCTCTAGACACATTGCGAGGTCAAGCTCTGCATACAATCTATATAGATATCAACCGCATCTACTATATCACGAATCAATCAATATTTATCGTCTGCGTCATCTCTATCATTAAATAGACCCTTAAGACACCTCCGCTGTGACCTTATAACCTTGTAATTCCAACAGTCTCTCTACCTAGGCGCCGACCTAGGGCTATAAGCCAGCGCTTGCATTTGCTGGTGGAAGCGATAGGAATCTAAGGAGACAATAGGGCACCTCTATACTTGTTCCGCTCTAAGACTATACCTATAGCGAGGGCACAGGAAGAATCTCAACACCGTTAACTATATTTAGCGACGTTAATCCTCCCTTTCTACGCAGCGGCGTTAACCTTTCTCTAGGCGGCGACGTTAATCTAGAACGGACCAAGAAAGAGCTAGGGGTACCCTTTTCTAGGCGGCGACGTTAATCCAGAACGGATTAAGAAAGAGCTAGGACGAACCTATATAGGTAGGCTAGAACGGACTTAGATGCAAGTATTAGTTAAGATAGGAGGACAACAAGTTTAGTTAGTAGGCGGCTAAGGGACGGTAGCTGCGCGGCGTTAAGTTATTATGGGCCCACGCCTACAAGACACGGTCGGCCTGTCGTTATAAGAGCGTTATAGGTAACGCGAAGCAGCCAACGGCTGTGGGGCGTGGTATATAATGGCAGTGACTGACGACTCTAGGAACCTTACCCCTTTACTAGGCTCTAACTCCTGGTGGACCTGTCTCGGAGGAAGGATTAATACCTTGTTAACGACACTGTCTGTATAGCCTAAAAGGACGGATGCGCGTGTCGGTCTATTTAGGCAGGGGCAGGCTGTAGGGATAGGCTTATGGAGCAAATTAGGTGCATATGGGTAGGAGCTGGCTTTGTCCACCAGCTGCTGCGTTAACCGTGGCAAGGAACTGGGCAAGCAGTTTAGGCAAACTTGCTGTGTATAGTAGTTTTATAATGCATATGTATTCTGGCCGCAACACAATACTAGTTGGACCGACGCTGGAGAGACGAATGGGAGTCAAAGGTATAGAGGCAGACTTAGGTAAGGGGAACCTAAGCTATAGCATAGGTAATACTATGGGGGGTAAATACCTAAGGGCTCCAAGAGGGCCTAACAAAGGTAGAAAATATAATAGCAACACTCTTAAGGACAGGAATAATAGGACTAAAAGATTAGCTTTACTGGGTGGGTGTCCTAGTAGGTAGCCTAAGGTGCGAATATGGCTGGCCAAAACAGACACCAAAACACGTAATACTGTTATGCCCCTTACGCACCAGCCGAGAAGCAATGCTCTCAGCAGCTGGCATAGAAAACTATAATACACTGCTCTTAATATAGAAAGGCCTCAAGGCGGCTACCCGGTGGCTTATTAGCTAAAATGTGCTAGACCAGTTCTGGGTTGTAAAGGAAATAGTAATAGAAAGCAAAGGGGCGAGTAATAGGCGCCCCCTAATAACTCTATAGGAGTAGAGTATAGTGTGTAATACTAGCGCGTCCGTAGGTTTGTTACGGCAGTAGTGGTTCCTAAAAAGGTTAAAAAGTAAGGTAATAGAGCACTACTGGTAACTTGTAGGCGACTTATAAGCGAGCCCCAAAAGGCGGGGAGACGGATTACGGGGTTTTCTCAAATAGAGTTTTCTCCCTATATGTATATAAGGAGTAGTCCGCGTGGGCCCAACAGGGATCCGAATCGGACGTTAAGCAATAAATAATAATTATATTCTATATATTGTTAGCCAGCTTAATATATTATATACAACGCATTTTTAATTATAGACTTTTAGAGCTCTTGCTACACCCAGCCCAAAAAGACCAAACCAACCAAAAGAACCCTAAAAAACACCCTAATAATCCCCTGAGATACATGCATTACAGGGGAGGCATAGGTGGAACGACGGTAGTATATAGTCGCGCGCGACCGCTAGACCCATACCCAACAATGGCCCCCTACAACAACAATAAGGACGGGCGAATACTATACCAGAAAGTGGAAATACCCTAATTAAGAAGGTATCTAACAAAATATAAAGCCTATTAGACGCGTCTAGTATCTGGAACTATAGGGGAGCATCTATTAGCTATTACAAATTAATACAGCTAGTAGAATGGCTCCAGTCTAGCAAACCTTAGGCGCCCCTCTAGTAAACCCTTAATTAAATCCTCTAACGGCTAAACAAAATTAAAGATAAACAAAACCCCCCCTAATAGGCGAACCGCACCTAGGCCGCCGTAGCTGCGCTTTTACAGCATAGGGAACCTACTCCCCTAAAGACAACAACTGGGTATATAATCACAATATAACCAAATATAGAAAAGGTAGAGGAACTTAGGGGATAATTAGAAACAGAAGTTCTTATAGAGATTTGCAAGGAGGTCTACAACGCCATCGCAGTCCAACACCTTAGAAGTGGAGACATTAGAGTCACCCTAAAGGACCAATAGGCAAAGGAACAGGCCGTAAGGGTAGGGGATAGGCTAGGAGAGCGTATTAGTATAAAAGTGCTTTATAAAGATTACCTAGTTAAAGTCCTGTCGGTTCCCATAAGCCTTAGGGTAGAAAGGGGACGCTAGGCGGACAATATAGTAACTATATAGGAGATAGTAAAACAAACGGAATGCCTTATACTAGGACTCGTAATTACCCGGATCTAATAGCTTTAATAGAAAAATATAAACTAAGCATATAATAAGAACAATAAGAGGATATAAGGGGCGCTAGAGACTTGCTAGGAAAACAACAGACGAACGTATAGCTCCCTTATCGTTAGCGTATATATACTAGGAATACAAAAACTCCTTATCCAAAAAGGAATAATTATAAATGGCCTTATATATAACACAAGGCTTTATAACCATAGACTACACCTAGAATGATATTATCGCTATATATAATAGGGACACACCCAATCCATATACGCAGTACAGGTGTGCTGCGGCCACTATACAGGCCCCTATAATATAAGACAATATATAAATTAAGACCAAATAAAATGCGCGAACTGTTACCGAAGCACACATAAGGCGTAGAAGAGAGAAGACTGTATTAAATACAGAAGACGGAAGGAAAGGGCTTAATAGCTATAGGAATAACTGCACGCTAGGTTATATAAATGAAAACAACAGGCAATAAGCTAGGGGGACGTAGGTATCTTTCTAGCGTTTCCTACCTTTAATACTAGGGGGCTAAGCCAGCCATCCTAAGCCTTAATGGGCTAAAAGTGACGCTACGCAATATTACCAGACTGAATAGGGATATAAGGGACACATGGGATATAAGGAAGAGGACGCCTAGTAGGAAGACCCCTATAGACGGCTACGGCAAGTTTAAGGCCAGGATAATTAAGAATTAGATTTAATATAGCAAACACAACACACGTAGCTAGCTTATAAGGGGCACATAGCTAACTAGTGAGAATAGGGGAAGAACCAGAGGCAATAACAAACTTAAATTTAGAAAGGCTAGTAGAAACACAAGACATAAAAATAGAAAGCTTTATATAAAATAAGTAGTGGCCAGGGAGTAAACACAGGAGATAGAAGTTCTGAATATTTTAGAGAAAGTGGAAACGGAAGAAGCGAGGAGTAAAGGAAAGGCGAAGGACCCCTACTAGGGGTCCGCCACTTGACCATTATATAGTATAACTGCGGCAATACGAACCACTATCTAGTAAGGCCCCTACTAGACAGTCTAGACCTAGAGAAACACTATATTCTTGCTATATAAGAGCCGTATTACAATACCTACACACAATTGATATACTGCCCCTAAGGATTCTAGCTCCTGTATAAACCAAAAGCAGCCACACGCGTATGCTTTATAATTAGCAAAAATATTAGCCTTGCCTTATAGTTATAGCAGGTAGTTAACCTAGATATTATAGTTATAACCATCCAGACATATAGGGGACTAGTACAAATTATTAATATCTATAACCCTAGGGTCGAAGGGGTAGCATAGATAGAGAATATTATATCTGTAATAAGCTTGCTAGAAACTAAATACGCGGAGTCTATCCTATTAGGAGACATGAACCTCTACTACCTATAGTAGGGGGGCATCCATGTTGCTGCTAATTAACAGGCAGAGTGCCTACTAAGAGCTATAGATAACGGGGGCCTTAAGCTAGCTACCCCCCTAAGTGCAATTATATGGCAATAGGGCACTGCTAAAAGTACAATTAACCTTATAATTATGGACGAAAACCTATACTAGAGACTTAAAAGGTGCTCCCTTAAAGAAGAATGGGCACTTACCTTAGACCATATCCCTATCTAGATATAACTAGATCTGGATATTAAGGCGCAACTAAATGGTAAAAGATACGCAATAAGGAAGCTTAATATAGATAGCTTCTTTAATATAATTAAATAACAACTCTAAGACCTAGAAGAAATCCACCTAATACTAAATAAGCGAGGCTTATTGGCTACCCCTAAGGAAATTGATTAAAGACTAGAAAGGATCCAGGCAGCAATTAAAAGTGGGCTAAAAGAGCACTACCTGGTTTCAAAACTAGGCCCCTATGCGCGACATATATGGTCCGCATAGTGCGCGGCCCTTATAGCCAGCTAATGACGAGCAAGGAGGAAATATATAAGCAGCTATAATTCTGAGGACGAGAGATAATATAAAGACATAAGAAACTAGCTAAAGAATACCCTAAGAAAAAAAGCAAGGAATAACTAGAGACGGTTTATAAACAAATATACTACTAACCTAAGTCTCCCCTATAACAAGGGCCTTTGGACCATAGCGAAATAGGTAAAGAAAAAGGCGGGACGCTTAGTAGAAGATCTATACCTACTACCCCTATAAAGAGCAGGCGAACTATAGGCCATAAGCAACAATAATAAGAAGGCAAAGATCCTTATAAAAAGATTTTTCCCTTAACTGGCTCTAGCAGACCTTAGCAATATTACTAGTAAAACACTGGTGACTCGCCTAAGGGTTAACAGCGATATGATAACTAAAGAAATGGCTAGAACTATTAGCCGCCTTTTAAACAACACAGTACTAGGACTAGATAGAATCCTAAATAAAGCCCTAAAGACCTGTGGACCACTTATAGCACCTTGGCTTACAGACGTAGCCAGAGCATACTTTGCAATAGGCTACTACCCGCGACTTAGAAGATCCATGACGATGGTCGTCTTATAAAAAGAAGGCAAAGCAGACTACTTAATCCCAGGAAGCTACCGCCCTATTGCCTTAGAAAACACCCTAAGCAAGATCTTAGAAAAGGTTATAGTAAACTATATAGCAGACACGGTAGAGGAATACGCCCTACTACTATAAAGCTAAATAGGGGCAAGAAAGAATCGCTTAATGCTATTAGCACTTATATTACTCGCTACTACCATTAAAACTGCATGGGCTATGCGAAAGGACTTTATAGTATTAATGCTTAGCCTAGATATTAGCGGCGCCTATAACAATATACCCTATAAGCGTCTCCTATATATCCTTAGGGTAAAGGGCTTTCTAGAATAGATCATTTAATTTGTTTAAGGATTTATAGGCCAGAAAGAAATATTACTAGTTTTTAGCGGATACTAGAGCCCCCCTATTGCAGTTGTAATAGGAATACTATAAGGATTACCTTTATTACCTATACTCTTCCTCTTCTTTATAAGCAACCTACTTAATACCTTTAAGGAAGGGGCGACCTAGGGGATAGGCTTCGTCGATAATATAAACCTAATTATATATGGGCCAACAGCCGCAGAGAACTGCAGGACACTAGAAAAAGCCCATAATACCTATATAGAATAGGCAAGATAATATAGAGTTTAATTCTTACTAGAGAAATACCAGCTAATCTATTTTATAAGAAAACGTAACTAATCTATAGATCTTTAGCATATAATCTATATCTAAGGCTTTGGGGGTCAACCGGTTCAAGGCCTAAGGGTATTAGGAGTGTAGGTAGATAGTAAGCTCTAGTGGAGCATATATGCGGCATAAGCGGCCCATAAGGGCTAAGTATAGTATATCGCCATGTCTAGGATCGTTAATTCTATATAGGGTTTATGCTTCTAGAGGTCACGCCTACTATATATAGTAGTTGTCTGGCTAACCATAATGTATAGATCTAGCATTTAGGTCACTAAAGAAACTAAAAAAGGCCCCCCTAAATTACTCCTTAAACTACTCTAAAAGGTCTAAACAGCCTGCCTTAGGAGTATAACAGGCGGGTATAAGCAAACGGCCACAGCACTGCTTAAAAAGGAAGCTAATATTCCCCCCCTATAACTATATATTAAAGCCAATGTAATGTAAAGGGTGTAAAAGGAATGTAACTTTAATGTTATAAAGTATATTAAGACACGCCTAAATAAACTATGGAGGGACCCTAAGGTGCCCTATAGGAGAAGGAACCAACAACCCCAAAGTAGGGAAGATATATTAGGAAAACAGGTGGAGAAAGTAGAAAAAGAATAGTACGGCGCTAGGGCCCAGGCCTATATAGAGAAGAAAGGGAAACGCATAAGAGGCCAGCAAAGATAACAGCAAGGGAGAGAAAGGAGCTAAAGTAGAGCATAAAAGAGTACTGGAAAACCATCTACCGTAATACAATACTAGTTGGACCGACGCTAGAGAGATAAATAGGAGTTAAAGGTACAGAGGCAGACTTAGGCAAGGGGAACCTAAGCTATAGCATAGGTAACGCTATAGGGGGTAAATACCTAAGGGCTCCAAGAAGGCCTAATAAAGGCAGAAAATACAATAGCAATACTCTTAAGGACAGGAATAATAGGACTAAAAGATTGGCTTTACTGGGTAGGTGTCCTAGTAGGTAGCCTAAGGTGCGAATATAGCTGGCTAAGATAGACACTAAAACACGTAATACTGTTATGCCCCTTACGCACTAGCCAAGAAGCAATGCTCTTAGCAGTTGGTATAGAAAACTATAATACACTGCTCTTAATATAGAAAGGCCTTAAGGCGGCTACCCGGTGGCTTATTGGCTAAAATATGCTAGACCAGTTCTAGGTTACAAAGGAAATAGTAATAGAAGGTAAAAGGGCAAGTAATAAGCGCCCCCTAATAACTCTACAGGAGTAGAGTATAGTATATAATACTAGCGCGTCCGTAGGTTTGTTACGGCAGCAGTAGTTCCTAAGGAGGTCAAAAAGTAAAGTAATAGAGCACCACTGGTGACTTATAGGCGACTTATAAGCGAGCCCCAAAAGGCGGGGAGATGGATCACTGGGTTTTCTTAAATAGAGTTTTCTCCCTATATATATATAAGGAGTAGTCCGCGTGGGCCCAACAGGGATCTAAATCGGACGTTAAGCAATGAATAATAATAATATTATATACAACGTTAATAGGGTCTATTATATGCCTGCTCCTCTCTACGCCCAGATATAACTAGACTAGAGTCGCTATTCTTATTATTAGATATTACCCTTTTTAGCCAGAGGCGGCCATATACATTCTATATATTGTTAGCCAGCTTAATATATTATATTTAATATTAATGGGGTCTATTACGTGCCTACTCCTCTCCGCGCCTAGATATAACTAGACTAGAGTTATAATATTACTCGTTTTAGCTAGGTTCTATATGCTTGTTCTCTATTAGCGCGTTCTTTCTTCTATTAGCTAAGACGTAAGCAACTCCTAGTAGTAGGCTAGGTAGAGATATAAGGTTAATTATACTAGTTGTCCTTATTTCCTTATTCTATATTGACTTAAAGTAGGGTTCTTGCTATTAGTTTAAGTGTTTAATAACGCGTTTTTACGTTTACCTACTATAATAACACTCCTGTATTTGCCTAGTTAGTAGAAGGTATAGCTTATAGCTAGAATAGGTTACCTTATAGCTATTTCTATAATATCTAGGGCGTATATAGATTAACAACTTAAAAGAATATATACTGGTATAGTATATATTAGACTGATGGTAGTATTAGTAGGAGTATTATTGCTATAGTGCTTATAAATAACTTAAATAGGGGTGTATTTGTTATAATTAGCTGCTAGTTCTAACCAGTTACAATCAAGCCATAACTACAACCTATTAACTCGCGTTAAGTTAGTAGTTAAGAAAACATTATTATATAGTTAAAGATTATCTAATACTATTTGCTATTATACGCGAAACTATTTTATTCTATTAGCATATCCCTTAGCAGATACGGTATGCGTATACAAAAGGTCAAACGTTAATCCCAGCAACAAAAGCAGTAGGCTGGTAAGGCTTATGTCTAAATTTAATAGGGAGGTACCTTATTAAACCACTTTACCTACCTAGGGCGCTAGCTTTTAGATCCTATACCTTATTCTAGTCTACCTATACTAGGTTTAACACCCATCTTATACTTAAAGCGAAGCTTATCTACCTTATCTATGCAGCTCGCCAGTGTAGATAATGCTAGGGTAGGTATAGGCGGTATGTAGGACAGCAATAACACTTCTATATAGTTATATTACTATATTCCACACCCTTATGCAACACCTAGTGTTTCTGCTATAAATATCTAATGTTATTCTTCTGTGTTGTTAACCCCGCTAGCCTATAGTAAGCCCAACCTATCCCCTATATATGTATCGCAATAGCAATTAAATTTAGTAGAATGGCAAGGAAAGCGCAAGCATAGATATAAGGATTGGGTATTAGATACTAAAAGTAAGCTAGGGACAGTGTTAACATATATTACTCTAATAAGTTTACTAGAAAGAATAGGTGTAAACCTTAGGCTTTATTGTCTAATCCCCTTAGGCGTTTTAAGAATGCCGGATAAGTTATAAGAATATCCTAGGTTATATTATTCTGAGACTTCTTTGCCTAATAGCACGCCAAAGGGCTCTAATATTAAGCTGTCTACCTTTATATATAGTGATCTATTAAACTAGTAAGTATTCCAAATAAAGCAGTGGCTTTAAGGCGTATAATCTATACTGCGGTTATAGTTGCCTTCGCCTTTTCTATTACGGGTTAAGGCGTAGAGTAAGGGCTCTTTTTTAACTAGGAGAGGTTTTTTAGGATAGCTATAGGTTAAGTATCGCCTTGGTATTAACCCGTTTACCAGTTCTACCTATTCTTGTATATATAGAGTGCGAGTTATCTAGTGAAGGCAAGGGTGCGGAAATAGAGGGTAAGTAATTGTATTGTTTTTAGCTAGCAGCGCAGACTGTAAATACAAGTTAGTAACGCTGAATTAACTTTAAGTAGTAACCTACTTGTTCTTCTTTATTCTATTATAAATAAAAACCTATTTATTTTTTGTAGAAATATATCCTTAACCGTACTACACTATTTCTCTTTATTTACAAGCTGAATTCGTCCTCTGGCTATCTTATTACTAATATAGTAGCAAAGCGTTTCGCTTTTAGGGTTAAAGTTAATATCCTAGCCTAGTATATCTATAAATGTATTAAAGCTTAGATTATTAACGTGTATATCTAGGGCGTTATTCTTGCCGGTTGCTAGCTTTTAGGTAGGGATAATTATTGGCTCTTTATTAGCTGCCCACTAAATTAGTATTGTTGTTGTTCTATATAACCTTAGTATTCCCTCCTGCCTTATTGCCTTTAGTATGCCGGCCGGTGGATAATACGCGATAGCGGAGTGTGGGAGTACTGGGTTGCCTATTATAATTTGCCTAATAAAAGCCATTTTGTTTATTTAACGCGTCGCGTTATAGCTGCAGCGCTAGGCAAGTTGTTTAATATATTTAGTATATAGGTTCTTAGGTAAACCTAGAAACATAGATGGGAATTTATTAGAGATTTCGTTTAATATTTGCCATATTTGTACCTTACTTATAAGGGAGCGTAGTGGCTGTCCAAGGAGCCCACGCGTTGACATTTTAATTTTAACATCATAGTAGATTATATTGTATTGTTTATTTGTAACCCTAAGATCTTGCTTAAGAGTATCTTTAGTATTATGGCTTAGGTCTATTATTAGTGCCATAATTCCAGAAGCGTTAGGGAAGGTGCGGCAGGAAAGACGTCTTAATTACGCACCAAGACTAATATACAGGATTGTGTAGACAGGTAACTATATTGTTTAGTTATATATAAAACAATTAGTTAAATGTCTTATAAGAAATAAATAAGCGTATTAGTAAACACTTCTTTACCCACTATACTACCTGGACTTACAAGCCTCCTCCTATCTATTTTATGTCTCCTCCGTCTTAACAAGCTTAATTCAGCACCTAGATTCGTCAATACTTTATATATATATATATATATAATTTTTTTTTTATCTCTATTGTATTATACTATGTATAATACTACGTATGCAGCCTCTAGGCTATGGCGCTATAGTTCTATATATATGAATCCCTTTTAGGCAGCTTAATATGTACTAGTAACTATATTTATTAATACTTTAAGACGCCTAGTTAGCCCTTAACTGGTAGAGCCTGGTTAGTATAATTAGAGGTCCTAACCTCCGCTAAAATACTTAATATCCCTAATAAGGGCCAGAATATTATTAGCGAAAACGGAGATATTCTACTATAAGTTAATAAGATCTTAGGTCTATCTAGCTTAACAGAGGAGTATTTAAGCTCTCAGTATAATCTTTTAAGAGAAGATACGATTAAACTGTTAAGAGAGGTAGTAGGTTAAATTAGAGCAGACCCTTTTAGTTTACTAGAATCTGGATATAGTAATGGAATTGGTATATATAAATAGGTAAGCATGCTATAATTCTAAAGCAGTTATCCCCTAATATCTGCAAGGTCCATATTAGCTTAGTAATATTTTTACCTTAAGGGCTAGTAATCCGCGTGGCGTTCTTACTTAGGAGAGTAGGGAAGATAATCTGTTAGGATTAGTTAAAAAGACTAGTTACTAGGTCTCTAGTTGCTTTAACTCCTAAGACTAATAATTTTTAAACGAAATATATACTTATAATAGTGGCGGCGAGACCATTAGCCGCATTAAAATAGAATCCTTTAGAGGTTAACTTATTCTTTAAGACCTAAAGAGATTGAGATTGACTTATCCGTATTATAGATAATAGTTAAGGAACGAACTAGATTTTATAAAGTTAGTCACTATACTATATTGGCATTATAAAAGCTAATAAGAGAGCTGTAAGTGTGCGATGTTTTTTAAATAAGAAGATATCTAACTATTAATAGATTCCCGTTATCAGAACACCTTGTTTAAGTTTAACAGAATGTTAAAGTACTATAATATGTTATAAATAAGCCTTATACGGATCTTAGCTTAATTATGGCTATTAAGGATGCTTCCTTATTTAAGAATGTTTATATTCTTAAAGACTGGCCAGATATGACTACTATAGGGCTTAAAGCCACTACGCTGAAATAAGTTCTTATAAAGCGTTTTGTAATAATCTAAGGACCTCCAGGCACTAGAAAAATATGGCTTTAAAGGCGTTGCTCAGTAATATAACAATGGGAGATCCCCCCGTTATTATTACATGTTATATAAACTATGCGCTAGACTAGTTATCTAGGCATATTACTTAAAGTAACTGTCTTAATACTATTGCTTATATAGACAGACGATATTATACTGCATTGGGCGCTAGGGCCGTGGGGGTAGGAAGAAGAGAAAGTATTAGGGCTCTCTCTTTTTATATCTTGTATTTTATTTTTTTATATTATCTTATATTGTCCTACCATTGTCCTGCTATTGTGTTATATTGTCCTATATTATCCTGGCATTGTCCCACCATTATATTATATTGTCCTAGTATTGTCCTAGTATTGTGTTATATTATCCTATTATTATCCTGGTATTGTCTTGGCATTGTATTATATTATCCTATTATTGTCTTGCTATTATATTATATTGTCCTATTATTGTCTTATATTGTCCTATTATTGTCTTATATTGTCCTATTATTGTCTTATATTGTCCTGCCATTGTCTCGGTACTGCTATATACTTTTTGCCATTTACTAAGATTGTGGTTGTGGGTATTTATTGGCTAGGATTTGGGTAGTAACTCTTAGTAGTAATTTTACTGCCTAAATCTCTTGCTAAGTTTCGTTCTGCTAGTATAAAATCAGTGGCTTAGAGCTTGTTTTTAGTGTTATAGATCTAGATTTTAGAGCTATAGATTAATTAATTGGTGTAGAGCCGTTGTATTGTAGTAAAGCTATATCTAAGCAATTATATCGTGATCCTTAGTATAGTGTTACACGTAGAAATATTCAATCGTGAGATTTAGGAAGGTGTTTATATTTTAATTAAATTTATAAGACTATAACTAAGGGCCTTTATGGCGTAGTGGTATGGTAAGTTCTATAATTGCCTTAATTTAGGGTTGCTTGGTTACTGCAGGAAAGTTATAATACTTGGCGTGGTGTTGAACTTAAGGTGCCTCTGCTACTGTAGTGGCAGACACCCCAAATTTCTAATAACCAAGATTTTGGATTAAGGCTCGGTTAAATCTAAAATTGAGTTGATTATTCTATAAGGCTCTAAATAAGGCTTAGAATTTGACTTTGTATAACGCGTAGTTAATTTTAGTAAGTAATTAAATAAATACCTCTCCTATTAGGCCTCTATTACTTAGAAGTTATGCCTTATAGCTATAGAGCTAATTCCGCCGTCTACCTCTATAGCTACGATTGAACTAAGATCCGTATGAGGCTTATTTATAACATATTATAGTGCTTTGATATTTTATTAAACCTAAATAAGGTATTCTAATAACGGGAATCTATTAATAGTTAGATACCTTCCTATTTAGAAAATATTGTATACTTATGGTTCTCTTATCAGCTTTTATAATGCTAATATAGTGTAGCAACTGGCTTTGTCGTGCCTCGCTATATTAGTATGCTAAATACGGACCCCACGCGGAAGGAGTACTATTGCGATTATAAAAGTTAGAATAAGGGCGTTATAAAATATATATAGCTGCGATTGCAGCAGCGTCGCGATTGGGGTGGGTAGAGACGCTATATTATAAGGAGTTGTCGATTGGGCGCGTATATAAAGCTTTAGATTTAATTTAGAGTTTAAAGGAGCTTTAAGCTTTTAAAGTCGCAACTAAACATTCCCTATAGGGATCTATCCCTAAGGATCTGGTTTGATTGTAAGGTTTAGAAAGGGGTTATAATTTAGTTAAATCTATAAGATTATATTCCAAAGTCCTTATAGTGTAGTGGTATAGTACGTTCTGCCCCTTGCTATTTAGAGCTAGCCCAACGTGATTAAAACTTAATATAGAAGAGCTAATATGCTAAGTATATAGTGCTAAGATTTCGTTAAATGTATAACTTTAGGTGTTGCGAGATATATATAAAAATATAAGCTTAATTTGAAGCCTTGCTAACGCTTAATTTAATAGGAAACAACCTTCTTTTTTAATATTTTTAATATGTAATAAGTAAGAATCAAACCTACTACTCCTAAGAGTTGCACTCGCGATGTCTAATTACCCGATCTGGCTAGGAGGCTCGGCGGCGATGTAATAGGGCTTAATAACGTAATAAGGCTTAATGGTAATGCAATGAGACTCGATAACGCAATGAGGCTTGGCAATATAATAAGACTTAACAACGTAATAAGACTTAACGACGTAATAAGGCTTAGTAACGTAATAAGACTCAACAATACAATAAGGCTCGGTGACGTAATAAGGCTTAACGGCGATGTAATAAGACTTAATAATGCAATAAGGCTTGGCGACGTAATAAGGCTTAATAGCAATGCAATGAGACTTAACAATGCAATAAGTCTTAGCGACGTAATGGGGCTTAGGGCTGGGTAATAAGGGGAAGACTTAAGGTTGCTTAGTTACTTTAATACCTAATAGCAAAATCTAATAGTATAGTACTGCTATTAATGTGTTCTAATGCGGATAGGCTATATAAAGGTTTTATTTATAACATGTTTAACATATCCTAAAAGTCTACCTTTTGCTTGTCTTTGAGGTTAAATTTCTGGCCTATAATAAATTGAATGTTGTAGTCCGTAGGAACACGATGAATAACGGCATATTTTGCCCTATCGTTTTTAGAACTGTTAGACACGAAGTAGTAGGTAGTATATTAACCTATATTTATTAGTGCCGGCTAATTAAGTGCGCTTAAAACGTACTAATATTAATAATAGCTCTTTTGTTTTATAGCATAACGGGCTTAATAGCAATGGGGTTTCGGTTCTTATTATTAAGTATATTTATCTAACAGAGCTAGGTTTGTCAATTATTCCAGTATAGTATTGTGTTATAGGTTGATTCGATATCTTATACCTATTAGAAAAAGGCAGGAGGTAGATTAAATAGAATAATTAGGGTACGCTTTTCTTCGCCATTAGGGATTTCGTATATACGCTGCAACTGTGCAATTGGTAGACGAAAGCGGTAGTTATAAACGTTAGTTTGTTTATTTTGATGCCGTCTTGCTTCTCGTGACAATTTAAGATATAGAGGGAGTTAGATGTTAATTTCCCTATATAGCAGATTTAGGACAAACCAAATAGGCCTAGTATAAGCTGTTATATAGTCCTTATTTGCATTATAGACGTCTTATTATATATAAAGCTGGAATCCAAAGAGTCTGTATAGAGGATAGTACGTTTAGGATACCTAATCTGTAGAGAGTAACGCTTTTTAGGAAAGTGGATTTAGTAAACTCTTTTAGTTATAGGAGGATCCTCTTACATACTAATTAGGCTTTTGGAATAATAAAGATGGTATATATATATAGTCTATTAGTAGAGAGGATACACCTTAATAGGAATTGTTAATGTATATTAGGAACGAGAGTTAGTAGGGTTATAAGCTAGATTACTTAATAGGTATTGCGGTAATTAGTAGCCGGAGTAATATTAATCTAGACCAAATTTAAACTTTCTAAGGTTTAGTTACATGGTGGTTAATATTAAGATAATATATTATAAAATATTAAATAGTTGCATATTGTCTATATAAGTGTGTATTATGCTAAGATATATTCTTATTATAGGTGATTGCTGCTCTAACTACACTAGCGACGCTATTTCTATTATATTATTATTAGCCTGCTGAGTAGGTTGAGCTTTAAACACCTTATAGAACTTATTAATTGTTATCCTTTTAGTTATTATACGACTTGCTAATATAACTATATTAATTGGGTTCCACTTATCCGTACTATATATTGTTGACGCAGTAACTACTGGCGCTAGCTGTCTAGATCTAGTAGCTTGGCCGAATACTTGCACCTCTATATCTATTATTGTTGCTGGTTTAAGCAGATGGACTCTATATATAGAGACCAAATTTAGACCCTCTCCTCCAACCCTTTGGTTAATAATGAGAAACTAGACTATGTTATTCTGGTGAGGACCGCCTATTGGAATATAAAACGCTTCGCAGATGTCCTTTTAGTTTTTTAGGGATATCCTAGACTTTATCTAGCGAATAGTTAAATATTTAGACTGGCTAAGCCTTTTATAGAAATACTATATTATATTATTAGTAATAGTTTACCACTAGTCTAATAGCTAACTTATAAGGCGTAATAGCGTATATGCCGCTGGTTTATAA
>Ga0307507_10007572_pt1 | contig 15640 bp, 5 predicted proteins | sample 7_EM_MG_FD_207223 | JGI IMG/M metagenome (GOLD analysis project Ga0307507, IMG submission 207223) | Populus trichocarpa ectomycorrhiza microbial communities from riparian zone in the Pacific Northwest, United States - 7_EM | ecosystem: Host-associated > Plants > Roots > Unclassified | place... | reverse complement strand
GTGCTGTAATTATACACTGGCGGTACTTGAAAAATGAAACCACCTATATACAGCCTCCGTAATTGTTTTAATAGAACTGTAAAACATAAAAGAAATACATAGGAAATCCCTTCTAAGGTGCCTTCTAGGCTGCCTTTTAGACAGTGCTTTGAGCTGGCCGTAAGTCCTGCTTAAGGTCTATAAAGTAAACTATACGGCCTTCCAATGGGCCATAAAGGAACCGTATGGCCTTCTAACGGGCCGCAAATAAACCGTAAGTGCTCCGTTAGTCACGTTCCACCCATTCTGTGACCTTTAGATTGAGCTTATTTGTGTTAATTAGGGTTTTTAGAGCTTAACACGGCTTTGCCTTAGTTATAGCGTCCGCTAGGTTGTCTCTGCTGCTAATCTATTTAACCTCCGTAATTTTACGTTGTTTATAGGCCTGATGTAAGCATATTAGGTTGACTATAAGCCTCTTCTCTTATGTCGTACCTAGTTTAACTAGGCAGTCGTAGAGGGACTTTGAATTGGTGCATAAAACCAGGGGTAACTGCTCCAGTTATAGAATCTTCTGGACCGTTGATTTAATTGTGGCTGCTATATTAAAGCTATAAGCTAGTGCATATAGTTCAGAAGCTAGTACACTATGGGTTACCTGTTTGTATTTAATTGAGGACTAGTATAGGATGTTTATGTCCTGATTACGGTCCGTAAGTATGATTATAAAGCTAATTTGCGATGATAGGTCCCTGTTATTGGCAAAGGAGGCGTCTATAAATGCTAGTAAGCTAAGGGAACTTAGGTCTAGTGGTATAAAAGTAAGTCCCCTTGCTGCATTATTAATTTGCCACTGAATGTGCTTATTAAGCTGCTTAATATTTTCTTCTTGCGGATCTACTGCCTAGGCCGCAAAGGACAAATTATAGGCAGATTCGGGCTGATAGACTGTGGCAATATAGGCACCTCTTACACGCTGTGTAATATATTAGTCCTTTATATTTACGGTCTTACAGGTCTCTCCACAGGAGCTAGTAAGGTCCGTAGGCTTTGCTATAATAGGCTTTAGGTTTTAAGCTTAGCGTTCCTAAGTTAGCTTAATTAGGTTGCCCTTTTGTGTAATTAGGCCTCTATTAAACTTAATTGGATTCTGCTTAGTTAACTACTCTTATGGCTTTACTAAGAACTTGGCCTTTTGTAGTTTAGTTTCTTTAGTATCTGCAAAGGTCTGGTCTGCTAGGAATAGGGTATTATTTGTTTGGAGTTTAACAATACTAAGGCCGTTTAATGGGCTGTATAGGAGGTAGGGGTTATAGGTCAATTATTCTATTTTAAGCTTACTAATGTGATGCTGGTAGTATATCTTAAACCAATGGTTTCCAGCTTCTGGTACTTCGTAAAGAGGTTTTATAACCCGTAAAATTGTTCCTGGTTATAGGTTAAGCTTAAGGGGTGGCTATATAAAGATGTCCCTACTTAGGTAGGTATTAGACTGTATATAGGCTTGTGAGATGTCCCGTAAGTAAAGGGTTATGGATTTGGTTTGCTGTAGTCTAGGTATAAGTACAAGTATAATCCGTTAACTGATCTGTTAAATTGTAGGTAATTGCGTAAGGACTAGGTCCTTTCCCTAGTTGTTATAAGCTTATATAATGAGCCTTGATTTCTTAAAGGCTTTGTTAGTACTAGGGTGCTTAATCTTGTTAATAAAGTGTAAGTTAAATATACGGACGCCTTGCGGAACGTCTCTCTCCGTTATAACCATAAAGACACCCTTTTTAAGTAGTCCGTTAATCTCTTTATGTTGTAAGTCTATAAACGGGGTTTCCTATACTAGAACTAATATATCCGCAGGCGGAGATTGCCTTGTGGTTATTTTTATGGAGGTTAGGTGATTCTCTGTTATAGGGTTCTTGGTTATAGGGTGCTTTCAGGGGCGTCCTTAATTATACTTTACGGTAGGTTTAGTAGGTTTAGTGGGTTTCTAGGGGACTTTTAGGGTAGGTAAGGGTGCTTCCAGTTTGTTTAATTTGGTAGTTGCTTCTGGTTTGTCTGGTTTAGCGGTTACTTCTAGTTTGTCTGGCTTGACGTTATGGGTGTTTTTGGGCTAAAAGTAGGGTTTTATGGACGTGCTTCTAAAGCTGGTTGGCCCGCTAGGGAGCTGTATATAGTACGTCTTGTTTTCTACGGCTAGTAGATAATAAGGTCCATTCTAGCTACCGCTTTTACGCTATACAAGGACTTTAGAGTTAAGTGGGAGGTCGTGTACTAAGGTCGTATTAGGTCCGTTATGGTGGTGTAGGGCGTTATTGATAGTTTGTTTAGCCCGTAATTTGACTATTTTGGCCATTGCCTTCCGTATTGCAGCTGCTTGTTCTGTAATAGACAGGGTAGGAGGGCCTAGGTTGCTTATTTTTGGGTAGGCTCTGTAAACTAAGAGGGTGGGTACTAGTCTGTTAGGGCTAGTAGTGTTATTGATGGCTTTTACGGCCATTTATAAAGCTAGTTTCTTTTAGATGTCCTTATACTTGTCTATAATAATCTAATAAGCTCTTTATAGAGCTGGGTGAGCTTGCTTAATAAGCCTAATAGACTAGTGCGCTTTAACTGGAACGGCTTTTGTTGAAATAGCTATGGCTATAGCATACTATTGGAATTCTTTGCTGATAAAGTTCCTACTGGCGTTATAGGTGATATACTTAGGGGGTCCAACATATATATTAATTTAGCAGGTCCGTAAAATGTCCTAAGTGTGTTTTACGGATATATTTTGCAACTAATGGGTGGCTTAATAGCGGGTTACCTTATTAATTATGTGTAATACTGGGCTGCCGTTAATATACATAATGTCTATGTATACTGAGTGGTTGAAGTTAAGGTCCTTATAAAGGGTGAACTTAAATTGGCCTAGGGAACGTCCGTATTTCTGGTAAAAGGAGCAGTATTTAGTTAGGTAGTTAATTGCCTTCCTATTAACGTTGTTATATCCAGAGCGTTTAAGGACTCTATATAGCTTTTCAGCTAACAGGTAGCCGAAACGGCGGTATAGGTGGTGGATTTTGGTACTAGTAAGGTAGCATAGGTTATAGTTAAAAGATTCCTAAATGTAGGTCTATAGGGTCTCTCCCTATATAAGGAACGGGTGTCTAAATTGTTATATAATTAGTAGGGTAACATGCTTGCTTTTTAGGGCAGTTATAGGGCCAATTAAGGTGTCTGTAACGTTGTTGTAGTAGACCTATAACTTATCCATGTCCGCAAGGTAGAGTAGGAAAGGGGTATCCGCTTTTACTATATGGAAGTTAACTGGGCTAATTGGGGTCTTAACTTTAACTAATCTAATTAATGCGGTTAAGCTAATGCCAAATTGGACGTTTATGGCCCCAGTTTATATAATATTGATGTCCGTATTATTATCTGTGGTGGTTTTATATGCAAGGTATTGTCTGTAGCCTGCAGTAGACTTCTTAGAGGCACCTATGTCGATTATAATACCGTAGAATTCCTTGGGGGTATAGTGTTCTATGGTAATATATGTAAATGGGTCCTGTTCGCGGTCCGTAACGTCTATAATGGGTCCAACGGGTGTGCTTACAGGCCAGTTTTTAGGTGTAATTAAGTGTGTAAAGGAGCGGTTGGCTAATACGGTCGTAATATTAAAGGCTTGGCTGTCTGTAAAAGGTCTAAAAGTGGTTAGGAATATCTCTAAGGTCTCTTATTCCTGAGTGTCTAAGTTAAAGTTAATTATAAGGGCTTCTATTAACTTATTAGGGGGCTCTTCTACTTCTTTTTCTTTGTATTCTAAAATAAACTGGTTAATACGGCTATTAAGTCTCTTCCTAGACTTGTTATATTCTTTTTGGGTATGCTTTGTAGACCAATATCCTTTCTTACTGTACACAAAGCACTTCTGGCTGGTTTATCTACGGGGGTATGTTTTCATATGGGGGTTGCTGCGGGGGTTATAGGTAGGACTTAGTTAGTACGGGTGCTGCTGGCGGTAGCAGTAGTCCGTAAAGTAGATGTCTAAGTCTGTTTGCGGATATTAAATATCCGTAATAAAGGCTTAAGTACTACCTAGTGGGTTTAAGACTTTATATATTACAATAGAGGAGCGTAGGTTATTAATAAGGCTAGCTAAGGTGTCTGTAGGCTTATAATAAGCGTACTTGTAGGGCTTTACTTCCTAGCAAGCTGTAATAAGTTTGTTATGCAGGAAGTTATCTGTTTAAAGCTTGGCGTTAAGGCCGTGCTATAGGTGCTGGAGGTCTTTAATAAGAATTTACAGGCACTTTATAGTCGATTTTTTAGTGTTCTTGTTAATTATGGTCTATAACTTGGTTGTATTCTATTAGGTAAGAATATTACGCTTATATTCTGGTCCTTTAAAGTAGTTGCGTATAGCTTTATATAGCTTATTAAAGGGAACACTAAGGGGGTTGCTCTTAAGGTTGGTATAATAGTGGTTAAGGGCTAGGCCACGCAGTATAGTAGAGTTGGCTTGGCTAAATTCCTGTTTAGGAATATTAGCCTTCTAGCAGAGGTCCATAAAGATGGTTAGTTTAAAGTCAAAGTTGTCGTTTTCACCGCTATACTTGGATTTGTTGGTATAGAGCTTAGCTAGGTTAGCTAGCTTCTTACTATAGGTCTTTACTTAGGTGGGTTGTGGATCTGTAACTTACAGATCTATGGCTTGCAGATATGTGGCTTGCGGATATATGGCTTGCGGATCTATAACTTGGATAATAGGGGTAATTTGGTCCGTATTTTGGTTTGTGGGGGTATTATGGTCCGTAATTTAGGTTACGTGGGTATTGCGGTCTATAACTTGGGTACTGGGTGTACTTTGGCCCGTAAGATTAATTCCAAAACTATTTAGGTTTATAGGATAAGTTTGGTTAAGTGGGTTAGGTATAAAGCTAGTGATTATATTAAGTTTAGAAGAAGTAAAGAGTTCCTTAGTTTCTTGGAACTGGTCTAGGATTTCCTCTTTAGTCCATTCCATTTGGTCCTTTTTGTGTATTGTGTTGTATAAGGACTATATAATAGTAACTCGTTTATTCCTTTTAACCCATATACCTTGGTTACGTAAGAGGGTCCATAGGTTACGGATAGTAGTAGGGTTGTATGCTTTAAAGATAGCTTCTATAAAGTCCACAAAGTCTTCCTAGTATTGCTCCTATAGGTTGACGTTTATAAGCTTAAAATATTCGTATTTAAGAACTTTGAATTTGATGTAGTTGTTAATGTTAGGTATAGATGTAAGGTCGGCTCCCTGCCTTTACTTTTTCTGGCCTTTATTAACTTGCTTTCTTAGGTCTACTATACTGTATAGTGTAGTGTAGTACGTAGTGGGTGGAAGAGGTCTTGTAGTGGTCCGTAAAGGCAGTTAATGTCTATAACGGTTTGTAGAAGGGTAAGGGGTCTCCGTAAGGGGTCTAAGAGAGGTTAGAGGTATTAGGGAAGGTGTAGTAGGAATAGGGGTTTAAGGTTTAAAGGAGGTTGAGGGTAGGGGTTCTGTATAGGTCTATATTCGCGTCTATTATACTTCTGGTAAACCGTACTAAGACTTGAATAAGTATATAGAGTTGGAGATAAGTCCGTAATCCCTGACTTCCGACCTTCTAGTAGGTCATACTAGGAGTCTGAATGGGTGGTCGCTATTATGTATTGCTTGGGGGGAGGTGTCGAGTGATTGCTAATTTGTGCGCGCTTACTGATTAGTGATTGTACTAACTTAATAGCACGAGTGAGTTGTATCCTGGGGCACGAAATACGTATAGTATTGTATGCTCTTTGGGATGGTGGTGACTGTCTCTTGTATTGAAGCAGACTACGTGGTCTATATACTGATGCGACCTCCCCCTGATTAGTTAGTGCTTTAGGGGTGCACTAGACGCGTAAGCGGGTGGTTGGTGCACCGAACGCGTAAACGCGTAGTTGGTGTACCGTACGCGTAAGTACGCGTTCGGTACGACAGGTGCTGTAATTATATAATAAGCTATATTAGAACCTTTAACGGAGGCGCTAGAGGATATATATGTTTACTATAAGAAGTTAAAATAATATATAGGCAATCCTTAATATTATCTAGCTATATATAATTAAACTCCATGTTATAAGGGGCTAGTACCTATTTTCTAGGTCCTTAGGCGTGGTTACAGCCTAGATATATTAAGGTTATATTATAGTTATATACGTATTATAATAACTTACTATAATTATCTAATCTTTTCTTTTTATACTCTACCGCTATATAGGTTTCTGGAGTGCCCTAATAGCCTTAGTTAAGTAAATTTTTTAAATTTTTTAATAAGTATCTTAAAACTAAAGAAAGAGACTTTTAGTAGTGTTTTTTATGGTTTTATGTTTAACTTCCCTTGGTATAATATATGCTTGCTATAGGTCTATCTATAAGTAACTAGTTATAACTTAGTTATAGTTATAATATATTTAGGATATATTAGATACTAACCGTGTACTTTATAATATAAAGATATGGCTTATAACTAGCACTATGCTCTATATAGGCAATTTAGTACTAAAATGTATAATAAATACTATTATAAAGTCTATATACGTTAATAAGAATAGATAATATAAATAAGTATCTTATATATTTATGTCTCTTTATTTAAGATTATCTTAATTTAATTCTATTAAATTGCTAAGGAAATGTATAAGAGTACGTAATATCTATATTATAACTTAGATATAGTAATATAATATTATAATGGAACCTTGTAGCTTAGACTACGGTAGGTTCTGTTATTGGGCTGGGTATATAGGTAAGAACAAAACAATAACATAATAATAACTGGTGGAGTGGTTGCCCAACAGATTAACTCCAATTATATTTTAAGATTCACTACAAGGAGAGAACTATCTATGGTAGGGACTAAGGTCCTTTAAATACATAACTGTACTCCTAAGAAATCCTCTCTTATACGTAAGGTACGTGTTATACGTATAATACGTAGCGTATACTGCGTATACTGCGTACACTGCGTATAACATTATGTGACTTGCTTACTATTCCTCGTTATATAGTTCCACCAGATCTATCCTAAACCGTGCCTATATTAACTAACTAGCTTCCTGCGACTCTTCCCTAAGTAGTTATAACATTGTACTTAAAGCGTTTGTAATACTATCTCCCTCCTCTTTATCTTTATTCTTAAAGATTCCTAATATCTCCAAGTTGTCTACTAGAGGTGTAATGTCTGTTTAATTAGTCTAGTTAATATCTGTACTTATTATACCTAAAGCTTCTTCTTTTTTATAAGTGTAACGTTGCGCTCGTACCGTGGCTGCTATACTATTGCTTAGTGAGATAATGTCGTCTCCGTATTCTTGTTGTGTAAAAGCGGGGTTGGTATATATTGCGATAGCAAGTCCCTCGTCTTAATAACCCTTATCTTGCTTGGAGTGCACTAAAGCAAACGTTTAATCGTCCTATAATGTTTGCTCTATCTCTAACGCTAAGTATGCGCGTCCTATAACTCTTAATAGTCTTTAAGTTCCCTAAGTAACTTGTTATAGGGTCTTGTGTTTAATCTACCACTATAAAGCTTAATGGTAAGCTCTTAAGCGCCTTAGATAAGCTTTGTTGTTCGTAGGAAGCAGAGTAGGAGGCTATAGCTACTTAATAGCGTGCCCTTAAAGCCCGTTTATTGGCCTCTGCCTATCTTCTTCGTCTTAAACATGTTTGTAAGAAGGTCCATTCTAAGAAGTAAAAACTTGTTTAATAGGGTTTGTCTAAACTGGGTAATAAAAGGACTAGCTCTCCTCCTATAAGGGAAATAACTCTAAGTAGCTCGGCAATTGCTCCTCTTGGGTCCCCCTTAGGTAACTTATTCTTTAGCGATCCTTTTTTATTAATGCTGCCTAACCTACTTTCTTCTAATACTCCTGTATCTTTCCTATAGCGTTTTTTAGGTTGCTTAGTGGTTTCTAGGTAGTCTTACTATAGCCTATCTACTTTACTTTATACCACGTTTTGTTATCCACATCCTTATAACTAATAATCTTTAAAACTTACTATTTGTCTTCCTCTTATCCTCTATATGTGTCTGCCTTATAGACTAGTGGCTTAACATTCCCGTATACTGGCTCTAGCATTGCAATATATTATATAGGGTAGATTTTCATTTTGGCTAGTAGGTTTAACTTATATATAACCAATGAAATTCTTTACTTAACTTTAAAAGGTCCTAGTCTGACATAGTCTAACTTCTTACTTAGTTGTTGACTTTTAAAATTTTTATATAGTAGCCATACTTTATCTCCCTCCTTAAGATCTGGTCCCTTAGATCTCTTAGTATTGTAGTACCTTTTTATTCGTTCTTATACTAGTTTAGCTGTTTCTTTAAGGTCTGTATAAAGATTTATTAACGTCTCTATTCTTTGCTTAGCTGTACTACTTGTCTTTTTTGCTTAATGTGGCGATAACGATATTCTTAGCTTATATTCGTAATTTGCCTTAAATAGTAATGCCCCTATTTCTTCTTGTGGTGTTGTATTGTATGCAAACTGTATAACTGGTAATAACGATACCTAATTATTCTATGTGTAATTGATATAGTGCCTTAGATACTACTCTAGTGTCTAGTTTAGTCTTTCTGTTTGTCCGTCCGTCTATAGATAATACGCTGTAGATATTACTGCGCGAACTCCTTATTCTGCCAGAAACACTTCCTAAAATGCTATTATAAATCTTAGATTTCTGTCTAATATGATCTTGTTTAGTGCTCTATGTCTTGCGAATACTTCCTTTATATAGATTCTAGTGATATCTTCTACTGATATCTCTTTTGTGTATACTATAAAGTATCCCTACTTTGTTAGCTTATCTACTATTACTAGGATTATGTTATAATCTTATCCTATAATAGGATCTCTTGACTTTAGTAACTTAATAATAAAGTCCTATAATATAACCTCCCATGGTCTTCCTGGTGTCTTAATAGGTTATAGCCCTCTATATGGCTTATGCCTTGTTGGTTTGTTTCTTTGGTAATCTAGATATTTCTTTATAACTTATCTTGCTAGTCCCTAGATTTCTTAAACAATGTACTTCTTTTAAAGTCTTAATACTAAGCCTATAGCTCTATTGTGTCCTTATATTATTCCCTTATGGAATTCCTTAATAAATTCTTCTGTAATAGACTTAGGTATATATGTTGCTTCTTTGTTTTTATATTGCTCTAAATCTGGATCCTCTATTTATACTTCTTAGATCTTCTGTGTCTAATTACTTTTTAGTAAGTTATGGATCTAACTTTCCTTAGTTACTATAATCTTTAGATAATTATACCTAATTAATCCGTTTTAATCCTTTTATAATAAAGCTCCCAATAGCTTTTTATTACTTTATAGTTTAGCCTTTCTGCTTAGAGCGTCTGCTTGTGTATTGTCTATACCCTTAGTATGCTGAATTTTAAAATAGTATTCTGTAAGCATTTCCGCCTATCTAACCTGTCTTTGGTTGAGTTCCTTTGTTGTTAGGAATCCTATAAGGTTTTTATGGTCCGTCTTAACTATAAATAGTCTCTCTGTACCTTGTAAGAATGCTCTCTATTTCTTAAGTGCTATAACTATACCTAACAACTCCTTATTGTAGATGTTATAGTTTAACTCTAGTGGTGTCATCTTTTAACTATAGTATGCTACTAGGTGCCATCCATCTTGATATTTCTGTATAAAGTATGCCCCTAGTACAAAGTCTAATGTATCTGTTTTTATAACTGTCTTTAGACCTAGTTAATAGATCTTAAGAACTGGCTTCTAGGTAAACAACTCTTTAATTCTCTTAAACAGTTTCTATTGCTTCTTTCCCTATGCCCATAGTTCTTCTTTCTTTGTTAACCGTGTAAACGGCTTAATATCCTGTAACTATTGCGCTATAAACCTTCTGCAGTAATTACAAAACCCTAAGAACGATTTTAACTGTATAACGTTCTCTAGTTCTTGCTAATTTACTATAGCCTTAATCTTCTTTGGATCTATGCTAAGTTGGCCTAATTTAATAATAAATTTAACAAAATTGGTCTTCCTAGTAAAGAACTTGTATTTTTTAATTGCTACTAGCATCTGTTCTTCTTATAGTCTCTTTATAACCTATTTAATGTGTTCTCTGTGCTCTTCCTTACTTTCTAAGTAGATGATAATGTTGTTAAGGTATACTATAATAAATTCATCTAGGTGTTCTCCTAATACACTATTAATTTGCTTCTGGAATGTTGCTGGTGTATTTATAAGCCCGAATTGTATAACTAATGGCTTATATAGTCCTTCCTTTGACCTGAAGGCTGCCTTCTATTTATTGCCTTCCTTAATTCTGATCTAATGGTACGCCTATCTTAGATCTATCTTTATAAAGATCTTTACGTTGCCTATCCTGTCTTGGATTTCGCTAATTAAGGGTAAAGGATACCTATCCTTCCTAGTAATGCTGTTTAACTGTTTGTAGTTTATATACATCCTAAGTTTTCCATTTTTCTTTGGGATGAATAGTACTAGATATCCTACTGATAACTATAACGGTCTAATATATCCCTTTTGTAAGTTCTCCTAAATAAACTCCTTAAGCGCTACTGACTCTGTTTTAGTAAGCTTATAGATTGGAAAGAACTTTAGACTTATTCCCTTTTTTAATTCTATTTTATAGTCCTAAGCTATATGCTTTAATAGCTTCTTACTTTCTAGTAACCATAACTTTTTACTATACTTGTGGTATCTCTTTGGTATATAACTTAAGCCTTGCTTAGTTTCTTTATATATTACTCCGACTTGGTACTATACCAACTTGGCTTGTTGTTGTACTTTGCGCTATTAAGTATCCTTAATATTAACCTAACCTATAACCCAATTAATCTTTGGATTGTACTTCTGTAACTAAGGTATTTTTAGTATCGCCTTATCCTATCCCAACGGTAGGATATTAAAAGACATTCTGACTGGTCTCCCTTTAATAGTTATCTGAATAGGTTTTGTTTTGAGATTGATAATGCCTCCTCTATAGGCTATCTGATCTCCTGAAATTGTTATAAGTAGATATAGGTGTTCCTTCTATCTGTGTGGTAACCCTATCCTTTCTACTGCCTTTGGTGATATGTGGTTCCTTATTGCTCCACTATCTACTAACGCTTTAAACTGCTGATCTTGCTATTTAGCTCTTAAATTTAGGTATTAACCTTGAATTTCTTTAAGGGTCTAAGGCTCTAATACTAGTTCCCTCTAGTTCTATACGCCTCCCCTTTTCCTAACTGTTGGCTGCTAGATCCTGCCTATACTTAGTCTAACTTTAGCTAATACTTAGTTTGTTTCTTTTTCTTTATATACTATAGATAAGTGTTTTCTAGACACTCCCACTATTGTTATCTATCTAGGTATTTTTCCGTAAGGAATCTTCCTGGTTAAAGTGTTAAGTCTCCTTAACCTTGTACTTCTACTGGGTGCCAACTATGTATATACTTAGCGTTTCTGAACCGCTTTTCCTCTGGTGCCTAATATATCCTTACTAGGTACTTCTGGTTCTTGTCTTTAGATGCTCTATATATATTATACGTATTATCCATATAAGCTATCCACGATAGTGTATAATACGCTGCATGTTTTGGGTTAACTCTTGGTTTGTCTTTATCCTTAAGTTTAAACCTATACCTAGTTGACCTAACTACTGGTATTTCCGCTGCGGGTACTAAGATTTGTTGCTTACTTCTTTAGTCCCTAGATCCCTCTTCTAGGTTCCTTAACGTTATAATTAATACTCCTTTAATGTAACTCATGCGTTTCTCTATAATGGGTTAGTCTTGGATAACTTTTTTGTCTAGCTATATATAAAAGTCTTCCTATTTATTACTGTGTTGTTGCCTATACCACTTTCCATACAACTGGTTTAGTGTGTATGGTCTATCCGTTAGAAAGTACCTTGTTATTGCTGTATTATGATATTCTTTAGTATGTCTTTCTTTGAACCTAGTTGGAATATCTAGATCCTCTTCTTGTTCTAGTTTATCTAACCACTTTGCTCTAGGTGTCCCTGCACTTGGCCTATCAGTAACTCTTTATATGGGTGCTCTGTTCCTTATATAACCTGGCATAGCTGACCTCTTGTTTAGCTTTTGCTCTTGTTATATGATAATTCTTGTTCTAAACTTATCTATAGTTTCTTGTTTTCTGCGTCTTATAGCTAGATCTTTATAGTTGTCTTACTTTTTGATCCTGGTATTAACTGTTTAATCTTTAGGCTGAATACCGCGTTTATTTAGGATTGCTAATGTTTTTACTTATTCTCCAAACCTGTAGTTTTTGAACTTGCGTCCTATACTTATTTATTTATTACTAAACTAAGTTGCTGCCCTTTCCTATTAGTTTTTATCCGTTGTGGGTCCTTAGGTGTGTTTTATCTTGTCTTAAGAATTTTAAGCTTCTCTTATCTCCTCTTGAGAATCTTAAGCCTATAGCCTTTTACCTTTATTAAGTAATAAGCTAGCACTAGTAGTTATCTGCTTACTTAGTTTCTTCTAAACGTTGCTCCTATTATCTTATAAAGCGATGGAAATCGTATCTAATAGTATTGCAATACCCGTTACTAAACCTTGTTCTGTAATGGTCTTAGTCTCTACTTCTATTTCGACTTCTCTAAGGTTTGTATGCTTTTAGTAAGCTGCCTTCGTTGCCTTATTATTGGTAAATGCTTCGCCTGTGTTAAATTTATTGTTTTTAATGTCTAATCTGTGAGCTAGTTTATTGGTTTCTCTAAACTTAGATAATAATGGCTCCTATAGCTAATAGCTTGCGCCATACTTAGCGTCCTTATGAATTTGGCATGCGTTGTTGTAACAATATATAAAACTGTTAATTAAACATTCTTTTGTTCCTTATAGTGCACTATTATCCCTTTATATATATGTGCTGTCTGCTAGCCTAGTTCCCTTTACTATATAGTTACTCTAACCACCTCTATAGTCTCTGGCAAAATAACCCTGTTTTTTATAATTTATATAAGCCCTATCTTTAAACCATCTTTCTTGCTATGGAGTCCGCCTAAATGTCTTCTGCTGCTAAGATCCCTGGTTTAGCCTCTGCTTCTAGGTCCTTTAATTACTTAATTCTTAACCTCTAGGTTTCTATAGTTTCTTTTCCCATCTTTGGGTTTTTTTAGTACTACTTAGGTCTATTAGCTCTGCGCCATTCTATAGTTTTTAACTCTATGTCTATTGTTGCGTACTCTGCGCCTTATATAACTATGGAACTCTGTCTTGCCCTCTCTTGGCTTATTCCCTTTGGTAGATTCTATTATTAATCTTTATTAACTAATCTATTAACTCTCTTAGAGTATCCGCATCTTCTATTAAGATAATTGCGTTCTGGACTTTAGCCTTAAGTCCCTATTTATACTGTGCTATAAGCGCCCTGTTATTCCACTTAACCTATATGGCTAGTGTTTGAAACTGTATTATATACTTAATTATTAAAGTGCGTTATACTAAGTTCTAAAGCTTTTGTTCCGCTGTGGTTATAGCCTCTGGGTCTCTAAATATCTGTGTTAGTTGCTCTATAAACCCGTTTTAACTGGTAAATATATACCGTACGTCCTGGTTAGTAGTTGTTATACCATTAGCCTATATTTCCGTAAGATATAGCTTAAACTATTTAAGTGCCCTCCCCGTTAGGAATAATTCTACATAGGCTACTTAATCTAATGATATTGCTAACTTTGCTCCTTTCTGTACTACCTTAAAGTGCATTTGCGTAAGAAATCCCTTAAGCTTTAACTTCTCTCCTAAGAATTGTTTAATTAAAGGTAACTTAATCTTTGCTGCTCTAATTCTATTAATACGTTCTTTAAGTATCCTATTATTGTCTTATAAGTGATTAATTATTTCCTATAACTGACCTTGCGTAACTACTTAAGAATCCCTATTGTCTATACTGGTATCACCTAGCCCTAAGGTTATAGCTGTTGCCGACGCCGTTGTGACTGGTGCTGCTCTTGGTGGCATATTATTCGATTTTGTTTAATACCGTAACCTAGGTAATGAATGTATAACGGAATCTTATAGCTTAGACTATGGTGGGTTCTGTTATTAGGCTGGGTATATAGGTAAGAACAAAATAATAACATAATAATAATTGGTGGAGTGGTTGCCTAATAGATTAACTTTAATTGTATTCTAAGATTTACTACAAGGAGAGAACTATCTACAGTAGGGACTAAGGTCCTTTAAATATATAACTATACTCCTAAGAAATCCTCTCTTATATGTAAGGTATGTGTTATACGTGTGATACGTGGCGTACACTGCGTATACTGCGTATACTGTGTATAATATTATGTGACTCGCTTACTATTTCTCGTTATATGGTTCCACCGGATCCATCCTGGACCGTGCCTATATTAACCAACTAGCTTCCTGCAACTCTTCCCCAAGTAGTCGTAACATTGTACTTAAAGCGTCCGTAACAAATATTATAGATATATTATACCTTTTCTTATAATTTATATATTCTTTCCTAGTCTTCCTTTATAACTTGCTTATAGTAAAAGTTTTGTAGCTAAGGGTCTAAGTATTTGCAGTAAAATATGCCTATATAGGGTATCTATCTCCTAAAGTACTTTTAGAGACTAAGAAGAGGGCATATTATATTTATCTTATTCCTTAATATGCATAAGTATTATATCTATCTATATTAGAACCTAGTTATATATAAGATCTATCTAGGATATAGTCTCTTACATTTTTGTATATTTTAGTAATATTCTTATTATTTAGCTATAGGCTAGATAAATCTATTATATATTTAATCCCGTGCTTAAAGGATATAGGATATTCTAGTATTTCTTAACTAAATATAAGTCTTTCTACTATAAGCGATCTAGTTTATATAATTAATATTAAGCCTAGCTATATTATAGAAATAATTAGTTTATATATTATATATAGCTTACGTTATAGAATTTTACTTACTACTAGCGTTAAAGAAGAGGCATTAGTAGATTGTTATAGTGTGGATATTTAGGATTGTATATCTTTATAATACTCCTAATATAAGCCGGATATATCCTAATTACCATTTTTAATGTTTATATATGTGCGTTCCTCCTATACCTATTACCCTTTATAGAAGAAGTCCTCCTATAATTATTTTAAGTCTTTAATTAAGGACTAAGTTACTTCTATTAGTAGTAGTATAGAAGAACTACCTAAGATAGGTAAGTACGTAAGGGTGCCTGGATTATATCTTAGATATATTATTAATCTATCCTAGATATATCTCTGCGCACTTTAGGGTGGCTGCGTATTATTAGCTATTTCCAATACTAAGATTACATAATCTTAGATATACTAATAATAGAGTATAGTTACAATATTATATAATTAAGTATAGCTTTAATGGCAATAATTCGGGACGGATAGGGCTAGCGGCCTTCCTAAATAAGGCTAGGGTACCAGACTTTCCCTCCCCTATGTGCCAGTGCAGCCAAGCCGAAGAGACGGCGTCACATATTATAGCCTACTGCCCCCAGTTCGCAGAGCAGAGGCAAGGGCTAGCGGTAGGCCGCCCGGAGGTTAAAAAACTAGCTAGTACGGCCAAGGGAGCGAAACGGCTCGCAAGATGGTTCCTACAACTGCGGGTCCTACCGCAGTTCCAC
>Ga0307507_10007571_pt1 | contig 15642 bp, 11 predicted proteins | sample 7_EM_MG_FD_207223 | JGI IMG/M metagenome (GOLD analysis project Ga0307507, IMG submission 207223) | Populus trichocarpa ectomycorrhiza microbial communities from riparian zone in the Pacific Northwest, United States - 7_EM | ecosystem: Host-associated > Plants > Roots > Unclassified | place... | reverse complement strand
TTTTTTTTTTAATTTAAACATGTTTATCTTGAGTTTATAGATTTAAACATGTATAAACTCTAGTATTTTCTTGGACATCTATTATTTAGCATGTCTTTGTAATAATAAACCAAGAAATCCATGTAATAAAGTTTTGATGCCCCTTTGTGAAGGCAGTACTGAAAATCTTGATGATGCTATGTTCGATTGTGAAGGCAGTACTGAAAATCTATGTTTTGTGAATATGAAAACAGAAATAATTAATGCCAAGCATATGGAGTTTATAGGGTGGAGATACCTCCAAACAGGTTTAGTTGAAGATTAATGTTGATGGTTAATTATAGCGAAAGGAAACTAACTCGGAGGTGGCTGGTACGTACAGGTAGAGTCATGAAGGATGATATGAAAATTTAGACTATGAGTTTTGTTTTTTTTTTCTTAGTTTAATGTGGGTGTTCGGGCCAGCTTGCGCGTACCTCGACTAATCTCACGGGTCCTGAAGTTAACGACTATGTAAGCCTCCAGAGATCATCATATGAGCAACCACAGGGCTCGAACCTGAGACCACAGAGAGAGCAAACCTCTTGGTCCCAAACCTTTACCACTGGATCACCACCTAGATGGTTGAGTTTTGTTTTTAATACAGGGCTAGCTATGCATGTCAGCATGTGCAGAAATGTGAGTATTTATTAATGGGTTGAATTTAGCTTCGTCAAGAGAATTTTATAAAATTATTGTACTGATTGATTGGCTAGCTAAATATTATGGTTTAGCCAAGAATTTATTTGATAAATCTTCTAGTATTTTTAATGATTTTTTATTGTAGTTTGTATTATAATCTTATTGGATCAACGTTATCTTGTTTAATTTAGTTGGATTTTCAGCTCCAATTTAACCCAAAAAAATATTTGCAATTTTTTTTTTGTAGTCACATATATATACTCTTTGCTTTTTTGTTCATTGCTTTTTTTTAAAAAAAAAAAAAACGAATATAAAACACAAACTAGAAATTTACTGCCTTGACTCGGTACGTAGTCTGGACCACTAGCCACCTATATTTGCAAAATTTATCTATAAATATCATGCAAAACCCAGTCTCAGTGACACCACCACCTAATACAACCACGAATTTGATCTCAACAATGGAGGCTTTCTCGTTGGTTGTTTTGGTATTAGCATGGGTTTTTGCTCTTCTTTACCTCCCAAAATTTTTCAAATCCTTGCGTAACCCATTGAAACTGCCACCAGGTCCTAAACCATGGCCGATTATCGGCAATTTCGACCTTCTTGGTCCTCTCCCTCACCAGTCTCTTCATCAATTGTCTCTCAAGTATGGTAAAACGATGCAGCTCCAATTTGGGTCCTACCCAGTTTTTGTTACCTCATCACTAGACATAGCAAAACAGATTTTGAAGACTTACGATCACATGTTTGCTAGCAGACCTCAAACTGCTGCTGGCAAGTACACAACTTATGAGTATTCCGATCTCGCTTGGGCACCCTATGGACCTTACTGGCGCCAAGGTCGTAAGATTTACCTCACTGAGCTGTTTAGTGCGAAAAGACTGGAGTCTTATGAGTATATGCGTATAGAGGAGATGAGGGAATTTACAAGACGTCTATATCGCAACTGTGGTAAGACTATTGAGCTTAAAGATTATCTCTCTCATTACACTCTTAGCATTATTAGCAGGATTGTGTTGGGAAAGAAGTACTTTAGCGCATCGGAATCCGAGAAGGAAATAGTTACACTTGAGGAATTTCAAGAAATGCTCGATGAGTTGTTCTTGCTTAATGGTGTGTTGAACATTGGGGACTGGATCCCGTGGCTGGATTTCTTGGACATGCAGGGGTATGTCAAGAGAATGAAGGAGCTCAAGGTAAGATTTGATAGGTTCCATGACCATGTCATTGATGAACACAACGCAAAGAGAAAAGCAACCAAAAATTGGCAGCCCAAAGACATGGTGGATCTGCTCTTGCAGCTTGCTGATGACCCTGAGCTTGAAGTTAAGCTAACTAGAGACAACATCAAGGGGCTGACACAGGTTTTTTTTTTTTATATATATATATATATATTTTTTTTTTCTTTTAATTGTCTCTCTCCACTCTTTTCTATCTTTTCCACTTCTTTTTGTTTTGTTTTCCTATAATTCATAATTCAAAAGTAACCTCGTTTTCTAAAAAAGAGAGAAAATCCTTCACTTTTTTAATCACATTGTCGTCTCAATTTCATACAAGTTATGATTTGATGGGGATAAGCAGGAATCTACCTAATCTTCCTGCCATCTTACTGTTTCTGTGTCGATTTTTCATACACGAATGAGTTTCAAGACTGTAGACTGTAGAGTGAGCAATAAATTTAGGGAAAATTTCAAATAAGTCCTCCAATTATATAGGGATTCTTGATTAAGTTTCAAAGAATTTTTTTTTGTCTCAATTAGGCTCTCGAAGTATTAGGAAATTTCAGTTGAATCACCCATCCAAGCGTAATTTTTTCGTAAGAAATACTAACGTTATTTTGTATGGAGATTGATGTTTTGTGTCGAAACACTTCTGAAGAGTACATGCACAAGATGAGAATTTTTTAAAATCTAAACGAGAGAATTTTTTTTAAGAACTCAATGAGAGATTGGTTAGAGATTGCGAGCTTAATTAATTTGGGGTTTGCACATCAATTGATCCTCAAAGAAGCAGCATCTTGACAGCTATTGGCACCCGCGCGAACTAAAGTGGAATATAGATAGCAGTAATTGTTTACCACTAGCCAATTATTTATAGACCATATGTCTTAAAAACATCGAATTAGCTTTCAAAGACTTGCTTTATTGCCAAAAAAAGAAGAAAAAAAACGATGTCAGAAACAAAAAAACAAAATATTTATGGTTGTTGTTCATGTTGTTGGCTAGGACCTGATTGCTGGAGGAACAGATACCGCTGCTACAATGGGGGATTGGTCAATGTCAGAACTCTTGAAAAAGCGCCAGTTATTCAAAAGAGTAACGGACGAACTGGATAGAGTTGTTGGGAGAGATAGATGGGTGGAGGAGAAGGACATCCCACAACTTCCTTACATAGAAGCAATAATGAAAGAGGCAATGAGGATGCATCCATCTGCTGTTATGCTTGCACCCCATTTGGCCCTCCAAGATAGCAAAGTCGGTGGCTATGACATCCCTAAAGGAACCAGAATCTTCATTAACACATGGAGCATGGGTAGAGACCCTGATCTGTGGGAAGATCCTGAAGATTTCAGGCCAGAAAGGTTCATCGGTAAAGGAATTGATATTAAAGGACATAACTTTGAGTTGTTGCCGTTTGGTTCTGGGAGAAGAATGTGCCCTGGCTATCCCCTTGGGACGAAGATGATTCTTGTTAGCTTGGCCAACATGCTGCATGGATTCACCTGGGAATTGCCTCCGGGAATGAAACCACAAGATGTGAAAAGAGATGAGGTTTTTGGATTGGCAACACAAAGAAAGTACCCAACTGTTGCAGTGGCAAAGCCTCGACTCCCACTTCATCTTTATAATTAGCGTATAATATTATTGTAAACATGTTATACTCTCATAAAGGGTCGCAGCCATAGTCTTTTCATCTACATATGCACTGTATCAATGTGGCAGTCGTTTGCGAGCCACTTTATCTCAATGGAACTCTATCAGAAAAATAAATGATTCATTAATGTTATGACCTTGTTGTTGTGTTATGTTTGCAATGAAGCAAGTCTCCAAGCTAGTTGCAGGAATAATATTGATGCTCCCAGTTAAGAAGCTGCAGGTTACAACAGCCCCCACCTCAATGAATTCGCCGCATCAATATTTTGACTTCTCATTTCTTGTCCTTTCGTCGAGAAGGGGCTATTAACAAATCATCCACATTAATAATAAAAAATAATAATAATTTCTCTCTACTAGATATAAAAAGATATTTTTTTCAGGTTTTTTTTTTTAATTATAATTAAGATGGTAGTAAATATTATTTTTTAAAGTATTTTTTATTTAGAAATATATTAAAGTAATATTTTTTTTATTTTTTAAATTTTATTTTTAACAACAACATATTAAAAAAATTAATTTAAAATTAAACAAATTTAATTTTTTTCAAAATAAATGATCAAATCACAATCCCAAACTCCCGATACTTAGAGTGCCTTCACAATTCAAAATTTTTATCATACATTTAAATGTTAAAGCATTATTTATTTTTTCATGAAAAAATCAATCAACTTTTTCATTAATTTTAGCTTTAAGCAAATGAAAGAAACACATGTCAAAATGTCAAATTTCTATGGACTCTAATTTTTTTAAAATAATTAAAATAAATAAATATGAAACTAATTATATTTTTTTGCTCTTTTTTTTATTTTTCAATCTGAATTGAGAATTTTTTTTTTTCAAAAGCCAAATTTTTTTTTTAATTGCTCACTTATTTTTTTAATTTTAGATGGCTAGATTTTTTTTCTATTTTAAAAAGTCAAAATAAAAATGTTAAGAAAGAAATAAATTATATGTAAAAGATATTGAAAAACCTAAACAAGAAAAGTCATGCCTAAGAAACATAACACATCTACCATCATCTTATCTTTCAATGAATATTATTAGATTATAGTTTTATTTAGAAGACCCAAATAATCACTATGGTTAGCTAATTGATTTGTTAGTAATAACAAATATTTTTTTTTTAATGAAGAATAAAAGTTATTTAAAAATAAACAAAAATAGTAGCCGTAGTAAATAAAAAAAAATAAAATAGATAACATAATAGTTAGTTCAATGAATAATTTTTAAAATTGAAGTCAATAGAAATTTGATATATGTTCCTCCAATTTCTTAAAAGTCAAAATTAACAAAAATTGGTTTGAATCGAAGTAGAGAGAGGGACAAACAATACCCTTATATCTAAATCATAGTTTTAAAACCCGGCTCGGCTCGGCTGGTCGACCTGAGACCAAGCTGACTCAGGGCTAGAATCGGACCAAGTTTAAGAAAAAATAAGAGAAAAAAAAAACTCGGTTGACCCGGCAACCCGGTTACAACTTGTTGAATATTTTTTTTTAACCAAAATAACATCGTTTTGAATTATAAAAAAACATAGGGTTGACCTGATGACTCGGTCAAAACCCATGATCCAGGCTTTGAGCCGGGTCAACCACCTGGCCAATTTTAAAAACCATGAAAAAATATTATGCATTCAGTTGTCCAAATTCAAATTATTTATAAAATATCGATACGTATCATTTAATAAATTTATATTTACCTCATATGAAATATTTGATGGTATTTTCTCCTGTTTGATAATTTCACAAATAACTACAGCAAAATTCATTGAAAATTTGATTAATCAACATGATAGAACTAGTAAAGGAAACCAACATGAGGTTCCTTCTCATTTTTGTAAACAATTGGGAATAGTCACATGAATGAAAAATGACTATCTTGCACATATTAAACAGAATATAATTTATTAATTAAAAGTATTATGGTTATCCATGTTACAAAATCCCTCATTGTATCTAAAATACTTTAATTTTTGGCTAGAGAATTCTTTATTATTAAAGAGGATTTCTTAAAAAGGATATTTTGGCTAGAAAAAGAAAATAATATTGTAATATTTATTTAAACAGAGTTTTTGTTAAATACTTTAATTTTTGAATAATTTATATAATTTTATAATACTTAAAAAGATTTTTTTAAAATGTGCCCCTTTGATTACAAGTTGTCTATGTTAATAACCATATGATCGAGTCACTGGTGTTAATTACTTTTAGATCCACAAGCCTTTTTTTTTTCTTCTATAGATAAAAGAAAAATGATATAATAAACTTATAGCATTATTTAGCAGCCTGCAAATTATTATTATTTTTTAAAAAATATCAAGTATTCATCATGACTTCTGAGGTGATTCATTATGGATTGGAGCAGTTAATATTATTGTTTTTTATTTAATTTTTATTTAATTTTTATTTAATTTTTCTTCAATTAAACCCAAAATTACATGCCTTTCTTCTTCTTCACTTCCTTTGAAACTGCTTCTATAGTAAAAACATGGCTGCTTCATTGCTAATTATTACGCCTTTTTTCCCTCACAGATTCTCCACTTTGCCATTTCTTTATTATATGTATTTGTGTGCTCACTTTTTAGCCATCTCACATAATAGACCTATTGAACGTTTCCCTTGTCTAATTAGCATAAACTAGTGATATTTCCTGTGGTTCCAATTGAGTTTTTTTTATATAATTTTTTTTATTTAATTATACAATGAAAAAATAGATATTTATAAGAAAACAACAAATAATTATGAAAGAGAAATGTTTTGTTTTTTTCATCATTGTTTCTTATTCATATAACATTTCTTTTTGTATTGACAATAAAATGATTTTTTTTCTATTATTAGCATATTTCATTGAATAAAAAACAAAAAAAAAAGATTCATAAAAATTAAATATTTAATAAAAAAACCTAATTTTCTTAATGCATTTGTTTTTTATTTCAATTAAAAATAATACATTTTTTATGAGAAGAATTGTTTTTCATTAAAAACTTATTATGACCATGAAAGCAAGTTTTATTAAAAAATAAATCATGGATCGATTATCTTTACACGTATATAGAAGAATATTTAAGAACAATAAATTTGAGAAAATTACATAAAATATTTACCATAAAAAGTTAAAAAATTGATAATTTATTCTCATTAAATATTAATGAGAAATTTATTTTAAAAACTCTTCATAATTATTCATAAAACAATTGATAATATCCTCATACTTCTTAAAAATAATAACATAATTAGTGGTTAATTAAATATTATTTTAATAAATTTATTTAAAGAGATGTTTTTGTTAGAAATAAAGAGATATCTAAAAAACAGCCAAGAGAATTTGGCTCTGGCATTTCAGGATAGACACACATGTCTAGTTTTTTTTTAACATGCATATGACACGTCGTCCAACCTTTTGTAAGGGACATCTCAACAAGCCATATCTAAAAAGGATTAAAAAAAAAAAGAAGAAGTCACCACCTAGTTTTACAGTAACTAGAAAACCCTAACTGGTCTTTTAGAAGTTCTAGGTAAATGATTGTTTATATAATAGAGAATATAACAATCACTATATACATCTTACCTAAGGTAAGTTGCTTAATGTTTATTTTTAATGACAAACATGCCTAATGCATTTAGACATCAAGAGTTTGCCTAAATAGATATATGCGTGTTTATTGTTAAAGGTAAAAAGACTATTATGATCTAAAACAGTGATTTGGGACCTAAGCCATGTAACAAAGCCCAATCCTCACGTTTATAATGCAAAAATGATATAACCTGATATAGAGTCTTGCTCTGATACCAACTGATATGAATCTCGTGGACATAAAGATCTAAAAACCCACAGTCAAATTGACTTTGTCCAAGAAAGCTAAGATCAAGTTTGAAATTGAGCTTGACACAACGATATCTTGTACCAAAACATCAAAACTTTAAGTAATTGAATCTCCACTCAATGCCTGTAAAAAGACAAGAATGAAAGTATAAAAGACACCATGAAGATTGATCAATTCTTTGATAAGTCAGAATAGTTCAATGAAGAATTAAAAAGTATGAGCACAACCTCACGCATACAATAATAATTGTTGAAAATCAATGTTTGTCCTGAAAAAAACATAATTACAAGCTAAATAACCCTATTTATATTAGATAAAAACATCTTCAACAATGCTGAAAAAATAATAAAATAGAAAAAATAATCATAAATCAACTAGGAAACTAATATAATTCTTGCACAGTAGCTTATAGACCTTATCACAAAGCCTTTCTAAGGTCCGATTGATCTGAAATTTTAACCTAATCTAAAATAAAGCCTCTAGAATCTTATATTAAACTTTCAGCCTAATCTAATGGTTGGATAAAAAAAAATATACTTGTTAAAGTAAAATTATGCATTAGAAAAAATAAGCTTCTAACTGCCAAAATTAATTAGCCCATGAAGTAGATGGATCAGACCTCTTTTGTATATAAATTAATTTGACTAAGGTTTGATCATTACTTGTTAAAGATGTAGCCTTCTTGAAATTTACATTGATCTAAATACTCTGAATAAGCTCATTGAATACATCTTTAAGCTTCTTTGACCTTGATCTTGTAGTTGGCCTAACTAGAACTTCTAATGGATGCTTTGGTGAAGCTTGAATCACATCAAAGGGTTTAAAAAAGATTAAATAGATAGATAACTAATGTGGTTGAGTTGCAACACTATGTTGAGTTTGAAGATATGGTTCATATGGCTAACAAAATAGAAAGGCAGTTGGAGAAAAGGAAATACACGTGAAAGAGGTAATTCAAGTTCCTTTTCAGCTTGGAGGCTGAATTATAGAAGAGAGAGGGCTACCATATCAAAGTCCAATATTGTGGGTAACAAAGCCAAATCATTTAAGGTTTGGAGGAAATATTCGGCCACTGAAACAAAAGATAAAGTCGAGACCTCATTTAATCATAATCATGATATTAAGTGTGTTAGGTGTTTGGAGAGTTGACAAATAGCTTCATAATATCCAAACAAAAGAATTATGGTTATGATAGAGTATGGGAATATTGAATCTAAAAATGACAAATTTGAGGAGGATAGGATGCAACCATTTAAAGATTGTAGTGATGTTGAGTATCCAGTTAATAGAGAGGCTATGGTGATTAAAAGATCAATTAATGTTCAAATAAAAAAAATGATGTCAAGCAAAAAAGGGATAAAATATTTCATACTAGATGTCACATAAATAATAAGGTCTATAGTAAGATTATTTATAATGAGAGTTATCTTAATGTTGTTAGCACTACATTAGTTAGAAAATTGAATCCGAACAATATTAAACATAAAAGTCTTATAGACTTCAATGGTTAAATGATTGTGAAGAAGTAAAAGCTATTAAACAGGTTTTGTGTGATGTTGTGCCTATGCATGCTACTCGTTTATTATTGAGAAGACCTTGGTATTTTGATAGAAAGGCCAAACATAATGGATTTAAAAACATGCATTCTATTGAGAATGATGAGAAAATATTAACATTGTACCATTGTTTCTTAAACAAATGTATGAAGACCAATTGACATTGAAAAGAGAAAGCGAAGCAAAAAAAAAGATCAACCATGTGAGGATGTGAGGAAGTGTGAAAATAAAATGGGCCATGAGAGAAGAAGGTTAGATTCAGCCAAAATAAAAATTAGTGTGGATTTTACCGAGAGAGGAGAGAAGCAAAGAGGAGAAATGAAGGATGAGTAAAGAATAGAGTGTGTAAAAGATAAGAAACATATTTTTTATGCAAATGAGAGTGAGATTAAGAATGCTTATTTTTCTAACATGCCTATGATTTTACTTAGGTATAAGGAGGCATATTTAAACACTAATGACCTTGATCATTATCTTTCTAATGTTTGTGTTTTTTTATTACAAGATTTTAAAGACATCTTTTCAGATGAGATTCCTTATAGGTTGCCACCTATTAAGGAAATTGGGCACCAGATTAATCTTGTTTTTAGAGCATCTATACCTAATCGGCAAAACTATAAAAGTAATCCCGAGAAAATAAAGGAACTTCAAAGCCAAGTGAATGAATTGATGATAAAAAAAGATATATAAGAAAAAACATGAGTTCATGTGTAGTTCTTGTGTTGTTAGTACCAAAAAATGATGAGACTTAGAGGATATGTGTTGATTGTCGTGCCATCAATAATATTATGGTAAAGTATAGACACTAAATTCCTAAACTTGATGATATGTTAGATGAATTCCGAGGGTCCTGTATGTTTTCTAAGATTGATTTGAAAAGTGGATATCATCGAATAAGAATGAAAATTAGAGATAAATGGAAAACCATCTTATATTAAATATGGTTTGCATGAGTGGTTAGTATGTCTTTTGGACTTACTAATGCACGTATTACTTTCATAAGAATAATGAATCATGTTTTGTGTAATTTTATAGGTAAATTTGTTGTGGTTTATTTTAATGATATTTTGATTTATAGCAAGAATTTAGATGAACATATTGAACATTTAAGGAATGTATTAGTTGTTTTGCGAAAAAAATGTATATGCTAATCTAAAAAAGTTTAACTTTTGCATGAAAAAAATTATATTTCTTGGATACATTATTAGTGAAAAAAGTATTGATATGGATGAGGAAAAAGTTAAGATTATCAAAGAATGGCCTAACTTAGATAAGAAGTTTTCATAGTTTGACTAGTATTTATAAAATATTTATTAAGGATTTCAATACTTTAGCTACTCTTTTAACTGAGATAGTTAAGAAATCTATGGGTTTTTAAATGAGGCAAATAATAAAAGAATGCTTTAATTTATTAAAGGAAAAATTAATTTTAGCTTTATTGTTATCATTGTCTGGTTTTATAAAAACTTTTAAGATTATGTGTGATGCCTCAATATAGGTATTAGAGCTGTTTTAATACAGGAAAAAAGACTCATGGGTTATTTTAGTGAAAAGTTCAATGATGCAACATTGAATTATCCTACTTATGATAAGGAGTTTTATGATTTGGTAAGAACTTTGGAGATTTAGCAACATTATTTGTGGTCTAAGGAGCTTGTAATTCATACTGAGCATGAATTATTGAAACATCTTAAAGGTCAATGAAAGCTGAACTATTAGCATGCTAAGTGAGTATAGTTCATTGAAACATTCTCATATGTGATTAAGTACAAACAAGGTAATGAAAACATAGTGGCTGATGCACTATCGTAAAGGTAAAGCTCATGAGAGCGGATTAATATGACACTTTAAGGTTGCTAAAACTTTAGATGTTTTGTATGAGTACTTTTATTGACCTAAGATGAAAAGAGATGTGCAAAACATTTATGATAGATGCATAGTATATAGACAAGCTAAGTCTAAAGTGTTACCTCATGGTTTATATACTCCTTTCTTAGTGACTAAGAAACTTTGGATTGATATATCTATAGATTTTGTGCTAGGTTTTCCTTGGTTAAAAAGGGTTAGGGATTCTATTTTTATAGTTGTGGATAGGTTTTCTAAAATAACACATTTCATATCTTGTCATGAAATCGATGATGCAACTAACATGCAGATTTATTTTTTAGGGAGATAATTTGACTCCATAGGGTATATAAGAGTATTGTGTCTAACCGTGATTTTAAGTTTCTTAACTACTTTTGAAAGGTTTTGTGAGGGAAATTAGAAATAAATTTTTATTTTTTACTACTTGTTATCCACAAACAGATGGTCAAACTGAAATAGTTAATAGGACTTTAACTACATTATTAAAAACTATCATTTAAAATAATTTGAGAAATTATGATGATTGTCGGCTATTTATTAAATTTGCTTATAATAGGATTGTGCATTTTACTATTGATTATTCAACTTTTGAAATTATTTATGACTTTAATCATTTAACTGCTTTAGATTTGTTTTCTTTATCTATTGATGTCAGGGTTAGTCTTGATGGCAACATAAAAGCACAAGTAATAAAGGCTCTCAATGAGAATGTGAGGTGAAAAAAAAAGGCAATATGCATTCAAATCTAATAAGGAAAAAAAAGGTTATTTTTAATCAGGTGATTAGGTTTGAGTACATATGCATAAAGAGAGATTTCTTGAACAAAGAAGATCTAAGTTGATGCCGAGAGGAGATGGATCATTCTAAATTTTTTAAAGAATTAATGATAATTCCTATAAAGTAGATCTACCAGGTGAGTATGGTGTTAGTGCTACTTTTAAAGGTTTTTTTTTTCTTTCTTTGTTTAATGTATATGACAATTCAAGGTAAAATATTTTTTAGGAGAGAGGGGATGATATGATCAAAGCTTCACCAAATTATTCATTATAAGTTCTAGTTGGGCCAATTATAAGATCAAAAGCATATAAGCTTAAATATGCATTCAATAGGCTTGTTCAGAGTATTTGAGCCAAAATAAATTTCAAGGAGGCTACATCTTTAACAAGTGGTGATCATACCTTAGTCAATTTAATATATTTACAAGAGAAGTATGATCCATCTACTTCAAAGACTAATTAATTTCGGCAGTTATAAGGTTATTTTTTCTATTATATAGTTTTACTCTAACAAGTATGATCTTCAATCCAACTGTTGAACCAAGTTGAAATTTTAATAAAAGCTTCTTGAGGCCTTGTTTTATATTAGGTTAAAATCCTAGGTCAATCAGAAATCAGGATGAACTTGAGCCATAATCTACTATGCAAGAATTATATTAGTTTTCTAGTTGATTTAGGATTATTTTTTCTATTTGATTTAGAACTCTTTTATTATTTTTCCATCATTGTTTAGAACATTTTTACCTAGTATAAATGAGATTTTTTTAGCTTGTAATTAGGTTTTTTAGGACAAACTTTGATTTTCAACAATTATTATTGTGTATATGAGATTTTGCTCATACCTTTTGGTTCTTAATAGAACTACCCCAACTTATCATAGAATTAGTTAAGTTTCATGGCATCTTTTATACTTCTCGTTCATGTCTCTTTATAGGAGTTGATCGGGGGTTTAGTTACTTATAATTTTGATGTTCCAGTACAGGTTATCGTTGTGTAAAACTCAATTTCAAACCTTTCTTGGGAAAAGTCGATATGACTGTGATTTTCTTAATCTTTATATCCATGAGGTTCACTCCACGCATGGATGGTGAGCAATTGATGGGCAGAAAGCTATTCAAGATTATATAGATTAAAATTGATCTGAATGATAGCACTAACACTTAATGAGCCTAAACAAGATTAATTTTCTCAATTCAAAGAGACCCTAATATATTAAACTCAACACAAACAATGATCAAATTAAAACTAAAATAATCACAAATTAACAACTAAACCTAATAAAATAAAAATAAAAATAAAATAAAAATAGTGTTTACATATATTTCAAACAAACCCTAATATGTCAAACTCCATACAAATAATAAAAAAAACTCACAAAATTAAAGAGGTATATGAGAAAAAGTGTTGGTCGGGCCAACGTGGCAACAGTGTTTTTTGAAAAATTGCTAGTGCTATTAGAAGTTTTTGAAAAATTAAAGTTTTTTTTCGCTTGTGTTAGTTTCTATTTTTAAAAAAATAAATGTGTTAATTTTTTTAAAAAAATACTCATATATTTATGGTGTGGTAAGAGTCAGGTGTCTCTTTTTGTGTAGGCTAGCACGAGCTGCCACGTACAATTGTTCAAAATAACTAATCTAACTCAATAATTGGCTTGCACATGCTAGACCGTCTGTCGCGCGTGCATGCCCGCCTAGTCACCCAAGCGATAATGCACATGATTGATGCATGTGGTGTGTTTTGGGCTCAATCATGGTCGGTATTTTTTAAAGTATTTTTCTTTTGAAAATATATCAAAATAATATTTTTATTTTTAACATTTATTTTTTAAAATCAACATATCAAAATGATCTAAAAACACAACAAAAAAAATTAATTTTTTACAAAAACGCTTTCCAACCGCAAAAACAAACAACAAGTTTTAATTAAGCTTTCATTTTGGTTTTGTAAGCCTTGTTGGTAATCAAGGTTGTCAAAAATACTTTTTTGATATAACACGAAAAATACAATATAAAATCGGATTATAAAATCATAAGTAATTTTTTTAACTAATTATATATTGACAATTTTAGCAAAGAAATTAAATTATATTAAAATCTAATAAAGTGAGTCAACAATATTATAATTAATGAGTGATCTAAATAAAATTAGAGAGATAAATAGTATTCAAAATTAAATAAACCCTAAATAATGTCTAATACGCTAGAAAAAATTCAAATTAAAAATAATTATTTAAAAATAAATAAATAAATAAATAGAATAATAAAAAAAAGTCTTCAAGTGAAAATTCTTCAATGTAGCCCGAATCTCCAATTTTCATATATTCTTAGCAGATTTGAATCTTGATTTCAAACATGTTGTTCCCTCTCGTCTGGATGAATTACTAGGCCTATAATATATGGTTAGAAAGCTTCAGATGTCTAGTTTTCATCCCAACATTAATTGCAGAAACATTCCTCCGGTAGCTCCATATATGTCACAAACAGTACACGAAGGTCTAGTTTGATATATATGACAAAATTCATCTACTAACTTTGACCATAAGAAATATTATATTTACAAATTTCATTTGACTTGAAAATTTACCACAATATATTTTCATGTGTTTAATATTTCCCTATAAAGTTTCAGTTATATCCAATGTATAGTTTGAAAGATAGGTCCAATCTTGTAAAACTGGTCAGCGGACATTTTAAGGTCAAATTTAGACTTGACTTGGTTCATATCACAAATTTAGTAAACTTGTAAAATCGAACCAAGTTTATCGATTTTACACGAGTTAAGTCTGATTTTACTAATTTTTGAGTATTTAATCTAATTTTACATGTTAAATACATATTAACTTGAAAATATAGTTTTACTAGTCAATTTATAATTTTAACACCAATGTTGGTAATTATTGGACAAATAATTGTAACCATAAAACAAAACAAAGTTCGAAACTTGCTTACAACGTTTTTACAGTAATCATCTAGTACCTGTCGTGATCTACTATTATTTATTGCTCAGTTGTAGGCGAAAATATTGAAATTTTCAAAAAAAAGCTATGCTACAGGCAGTCAGTCTGTCTTGTATGGAAGTTCAATTAGCACACACCTCTTTTTCCTGACGAGGAGGGCATAAATTATATGTCCGAATCCAATGCTCCAACATGGAGCATCAAGTTCTTTTGGACATTCAGGGCAATTTTTTGTCTGTTTGCTTGTTTAGTACGATAAATCACTGATTGAATTGTCCTATGTCGAAAAAGTAAATAAATTATACAGTTCAAGCTGATTGTTTATTGATATTAATTAGTGGTAGTAGTAGGCCTACGCCTGCAAAATTTTAGACAAGCAGCCAGCGAATATATAGCAGTACTGGAAGTTCATTAGCTTATTATCGCTTGGCTAGCTCTCTTGTCTTTAGGAATCAGGGGTAGTTATGGTTTTTTCTAAAATGTTTTTTTTTAATATATTAAAATAATATTATTTTTTATATTAAAAAATTTATTTTTAATATCAACAAATCAAAACGATATAAAAATTTAAAAAATTATATTTTAAAAAAAATCAAATTTTAAAAAACACAATTCCAGATACATTTCCAACCTCCGCGTTTTCTTTTGCTTTGGAATGGAGGTAAGACACTCATGATAAAGATTCTGGATGTCTAGTCCTCATTTTAGTGTTTAAATAGTCATTTAACCCGTGATTTGCTTAGATTATAATATTTTTTAAAACATAATATTAGATATACAGGCTTTTTTAATGTATTTTTTATATAAATCGATAAAAAACCAATGCAAAATAATAAGATTACATGTATCAGAATCCCTAATAAATCAAATATTAAAATATAAAAATTCAAAAAAAAATTAATCTAAAAAAATTTAATTTTAAAAACAAAAATTCAAGTTTTTAAGTAACACCATTACACAACCTCACGTTTTTGCTTTTGCTTTGGAATGGAGGTAAGACAGTAACGATAAAGATCTAGTCTTTAGTGTTTAATCAGTCTGTAAATAGAATAGTGAGTTATTGAGGAGGATTCTTGGTACAAGTAGTCCTGTACGTGGTCGTTTTGCTTTCCAGTGAAGAAATTTT
>Ga0307507_10007570_pt1 | contig 15643 bp, 8 predicted proteins | sample 7_EM_MG_FD_207223 | JGI IMG/M metagenome (GOLD analysis project Ga0307507, IMG submission 207223) | Populus trichocarpa ectomycorrhiza microbial communities from riparian zone in the Pacific Northwest, United States - 7_EM | ecosystem: Host-associated > Plants > Roots > Unclassified | place... | reverse complement strand
TAGATGTCTAGACCTCTTTAAGCTTTAAATAATTATATACTAAGAAATATAGCTAAAGCTATCTAAAGACTATCCGGATAGTCTCCAAATACTATTAGCTAATAGGTTTATTATCTAAGAGGCCTATTTAGCCTATCCTTTATAAGTCTATTATAGATATACTTATAAAGAATAAACTATCCTATTTAGTTAGGCGAATAATAGTCCTATCTAAGGATAGCCTAGATATAATATCTAGATAAGGCTTAGTATCTATAAAATTTTAACTATAAAACTAAATCTTTTATTTCTATTATATAACGCTATAAATATAGCTAGTACTAGACTTTATATAAAGCTACGTATATAGAGCTTCTATATATAGAGTCTTTAATATAGAGTATTATATATGTTACGGCGCTGGTGGAAAACGGTGGATCTTGGCAGACGTGGATTATAGTAGACGTGAGTTACGTGACTTAAGGACCGCATAAAATATCAAGCGGCGCTGCTATTCTTCTCCTTCCTTTCTCTAGCTTTGGATCCTCGTTTATAGACTACCAATTATATAGGCTTGCGCGTCCCTCTTACCGTGCTTATGCCTTAATTAACTAAGTTGCTAATATTATCTAAAGCTTATCTACTCTTCTTCCTAAGAAGGAACTTAAATATATTTATCTATAAGACCACGAACAGGACAAGGACATATAATAGGACCCTGAGGACATTATTAAAACTATAAGGATAGGATAGACCCAAGAACTAAAAGAATACGAATAGAACACAAAACCTAAGAATAGGACACACACGGACTAGAACCCCTAGAAAATAAATAAACACTAAAAATTACCTAATACCCCTACCACTATGCCAAGAAATATAGCAGCTGGTAAAGCCGCTATAGGACCCGCAAATACCTCTAATAGTAAAACAGTCGCTATCTTAACCCCCTAGGAAGAGCTTATAGCAGCTAATACCAAAATTAAACGGCTTTAAGAGCTGCTTAAAACTAAAGACACCCCTATACCTAGCAAGGAGTTATTAGACACTTAGAGACTTGCTATAGTCCTTAAGACCCTAGCCTAACGTACAGCATTAGCATTATCGCGGTCCGCGAAGGTTGCGGACCCCTTATTACTTATAGATAGAACTAACCCTATATTTAACAATTAGAAGCTTTAACTGCAAGATAAACTTAAAGTTAATATAGACCACTTCCCTACTATCTAAGCTAAAATAGCCTACGTCTTTAGCCGTACTGGCGGGGACGCATAGACGCATCTATGTCCGTAATACGCCTAGGACTTAGCAGACCCCTTCCTCTCTAAAGAAGAGATAGTTGACCACCTATCTTCCATTTATAAGGACCCCTTTAAGATATAGAATGCCCGCCTTGATTATAAAGCTCTTAATATAAAGACGACGGAGACCTTTTTAGCCTTTTAAACCTACTTTCTGCACCTAGCCGGCTAAGCCTAAATTCCCTATAAAGACCTAATGCTAGACCTCTTTAATAAGCTTACCCTAGACCTACAGCGCGCCGTACTGCCAGTTTTTACTACTGTATAGACGCTAAAGGTACTTATGGACTACTACTTAGCTATTAACTAAGGCCTTTATTAAATTAAGGCACAATCTAAGCGGTATAAAGCTAGAAACTCTCTAAACTAGACTATAAGTACTTTATAAATAGCCTGTAACACCCTAGCATAATCTGTAACTCCTATAGCACCAGCCATATAGCCCGCCGTTAATTTAGTAGCTAGCCGTACAGCTAGTCCTACTACAGGTCCGGCGTATACTCGGCCCACGTATAACGACCCCTATAAATAGGCCCTTAGTAATTAAGGAGCTTGCTTTTTATATAGCCAGAAAGACTACTTTATAAAGGATTACCAGATAAAGGTAAAAACGGGTAAGGTTCTGTTAATTTAGGAGGATAATATAGAGTTAGAAAAAGAGGAACCCTAAAGGAAGACTCCTCTTTAGGGTTAAAAGGGATTAATATGTTATATATTAATCTAGGTTAGCTAGTTAGTAGAAGAAGCTGCACTATCCCTTATACCTTATTCCATAATAGATATTAAGTTTTAACCTCTACTTTGGCTAACTCTGGAGCAAATACCTTTGCCTTAATAGATACCTAGTGTGCTATAAAGCTAGCTAACTTTTTAAATGCACCCCTTAAAGAACTGCCCAACCCAATTCCTATTCGTGGGTATAACGGACGGATAGGACCACCTATTATAACTATCTTGCAGATTTACCTCTATATAGACAGATAAAGGTAGTATAACGTCCCCTTTCTTATTACGGACCTAGGAAGCCACAATATAATCTTAAGAAGAAAATAGCTAGCCTATTTAGGCTTACAGCTTAATATATAGAGTAGACGGCTTATCTGGCCTAAAACCCTACCCCCAACACCCTCTTTTATAAAGGAAATTAGTATTACAATGGAAAACCTTATGCGGCTATGGATAGACACTATTTACTAGGCCAATACTATGCGTAGGGACTAGGCTTTTAAAAAGAACGTATAGCTTAACCCGTAACAGATCTATATACTACGCCGCCCCTAGACTACCTATGTTATGCCACCTACACCAAAGATTAAAAAAGTTAGTAAAAAGCTAGTGGAGCTCCCCACAGGGAACTCAGGCCCTATGCAGCTATAAAGAATAGCAAGGAGTATTAGACACTATATAGAACGTATAAACCGGAGGGATAACTTATAGAAGATGGAATAGGAGCTAAGAAAGATTATAAACCCTAGGCCGCAAAATACGGCCTAATAATAGTTTGTAAAGAAACCTACGGGCCTCCCACCAGTTAATATCTGCTGTATTAGCGCTGTAGGATTCTACCGGAACTTGGTCCAACCTAATACCGTTGCCTTTACCACTAGCTTATATAAAATTAATTAAATAATTAAGGAAAAGAAAAATAAGCTTAGTAAATAGGAAGGCGAGCTTATAGATAAGGAGCTAGTAGAACAGAAACTACCCTATTAATACTAGAAATTTAAGGACATGTTCTCTAAGGCAGTATTAGATATACTCCTACCTTACTAACCATATAACCATAAGATTAAGATTAAGCCAGATAAGAAAGACACATTTAGCTATAGCCCCCTTTGTTAGCAGTCTACTGCTAAATTATAGGCTACAAAGCAGTACCTTATTAATAACCTAAATAAGGGCTTTATTAAACCTAGTTAAGCCCCTTTTAACTCGCCTATTCTCTTTGCTAAAAAGCTAAATGGAGGACTTTGTTTCTGTATTAACTACCGCAAACTAAATAATATAACCCATAAGGACCGCTACCTACTGCCCTTATTTAATAAGACTTTAACCTAAATAAATAGAGCTAAGATCTTTACTAAGCTCAATATCCGTTAGGCCTTTTACCGGATTAGGATAAACCCTAGATTGGAAGATCTTACTATATTTTAGACCTGTTACGGAATATATAAATATAAAGTACTTCCTTTTGAACTGACTAACGGACCGGCTACATACTAGCAATATATAAATGATATACTCTTTAACTACCTTAATAACTTCTATACGGCCTATCTAGATAATATTATAATCTACTCTAAGAATAAGTTATAATATAAGGAGCATATCTATAAAGTCCTATAATGGCTCCGCAAGGCTAGTCTCTAGGCCGATATTAGGAAATTGGAATTTAGTATTAAGCGTATAAAGTACCTAGGTTTTATTATTAGTATAGACGGAATTAAAGCCAACCTAGAGAAAACGGCCGTAATTAACCAGTGGACACCCCTATAGACCGTAAAAGGGGTGCAATTATTTCTAGGTTTTTATAACTTCTACTAACACTTTATTAAGAACTATAGCAGGATCGCCTAGCCTCTTAACCACCTTACTAGGAAAGACCAGCCATTCCACTTTAACGCTATATATATACAGGCCTTTAATAAGCTTAAAAAACGGCTAGTATTAGCTCCCCTACTTGCCCACTTTAACCTGGAATGGCCCTTAATGCTAGAAACTAATGCCTTAGATAGCGCGATAGCCGGCGTTTTCTCCTAAAAGCAACTAAACAGAGAATAGCACCCTATTACATACTATTTAAAGACTATAATAGATGCCAAGCTAAACTACCACATCCATAATAAAGAAATGCTGGCTATTGTCTCTAGCTTTTAGTAATGGTGTATATAGCTAGAGGGGACCCCTAAGCCCATTAAGGTGGTTTCGGACCATAAGGTCCTAGAATACTTCATAATAACTAAGGCCCTTACGGCCTGGTAGGCATACTAGGCGGATATTCTATCTCAGTTTAACTTCTTAATTATATATAGACTAGGCGCTACAAACCGTGCGGATACTCTTATAAGGCGTGAACAGGACCTAGGTAACTAGGCAGCTATAAAGATCTTATTACAGACCTAGATACTACTATAACCAGAGCACCTTAACTCCTAGATACAGGCAGAGCTAAATACGGACCCTTTAGATACTAAGATATATCCCATTAACTCTATAGAACTTAACCTTATTAATAAACTACTATAGGTAAACCGTACAGCCTCTTCTCTACAGGAGTACCGCAAAAAGGTAAAGAATGCTACTAGCCTATAGTCCCTTAAAAATGGACTACTTAAGCACCAGGAACAGCTAGTGGTAGTAAAGGAATAGAATTTACAGACCTAGCTTATCGCCAAAGTATATACCTAGGTCTCTACGGCCTACCCTAGAAAGAATAAGACCCATAAGATTATTAGTAACCGTTACTACTAGCCTAGAATAGTTATAGGTATTAACCGCTATATACGGAACTATAACAACTGCTATAGGTCTATAATTCCATGGGACAAAACCATAGGACTATTAAAGCCACTCCTAATACCAGAACGCTCCTAGTAGTATATCTCTATAGACTTTTACGAGCTGCCTACAGACCGTAACGGATATAATATAGTAATAATCCTAGTTAACCGCTTTAGTAAGCGCCCGTTCTTAATCCCCTATTATAAGGATATTAATACCAAGGAGGTAGCCTAACTATATATCTATTATATCTACCGAATTTACGGACTATTAGATACTATTGTATCCAATTATAGGCCGCAGTTTATATTAGCCTTCTGGAATAAGTTTACTTAGATCCTTAGCATTAAGCTAAAGCTTTCCATAGCATACCACCCCCAGACAGACGGTTAGATAGAGATTATAAATTAATACTTAGACCAGAGGCTCCGGCCCTTTATTAACTACTTCTAGGATAACTAGGGCGAACTACTACCCCTAATAAACTACGCCCAGGTAACCCTACCCTATAACTCTACAGGATTTGCACCTATTTAGCTAGAAATGGGATACTTACCCCATACAAGCTTTGACTAGGAAAGACTAGAGGGGCTATAAACCGTACGCGAAAAACTGTCTTATAAGGAAGCCTAGCAATATGCCAAACGCTTAGAAGAAGCTTAGATAGTAGCCTATATAAATCTAGAAAAGGCCTAGAGATTAATAAAACAGCAGGCAAATAAGCACAGGCGCAAGCCTGACTTTACTATAGATAATATGGTTTAGGTTACAATAAAGAACTAGAAGATAGAATAGCCTAGCCATAAGCTAGACTATAAGATAGTAAAACTATATAAGATCCTTAACAAAGAAGGCAACTTATATAAGGTTAATCTCCTAGACTTAATTAAAGTCTATCCTATCTTTTTGCCGGATAAGCTATAGAAGGCTGCAAATAACCCACTACCTAGACAAAAAAATAAGCCTCCCCTACCAATTTAAGTTAATGGCAACGATAAATAGGAAGTTAACGAAATATTAGCCTATAAACTAGTATAAGGAACGCTACAATACCATATTTAATAGAAAGGCTACGATCTAAACCTAACCTAGTACTCTACCTAGAACTTTATAGGCTGCCCCCAGAGACTTAAAGAATTCTATAACTAATACCCTAACAAACCCGGATCCCCAAAGTACCTTAACGAGTGGATAGAGTGCTGGTATAGCAAAGACAATAGGCTGCCTATTAAGCATAAAGACAAGAATACCCTACGGACATAATATAGACATACAAAGCCTAAGGGCAGGCTTTTTCGGAGGGGGGGGTAATATTACGGCGCTAGTGGAAAACGGTGGATCTTAGCAGACGTGGATTATAGTAGACGCAAGTCACGTAACTTAAGGACCGCATAAAATATTAAGCGGCGCTGCTATTCTTCTCCTTTCTTTCTCTAGCTTTGGATCCTCGTTTATAGACTACCAATTGTACAGGCTTGCGCGTCCCTCTTGCCGTGCTCGTGCCTCAATTGACTGAGTCGCTAATAATATAGAGTCTTTAATATAGAGTGTTATATAGAGCGTTGTAGTATATTAGTGCTGTGTATTAGTAGAGCCTTAGAGATCCAAATAGGACTTTAAGCAGAGCTTTATGGAGAGCCTCTACCGTCTACTATAAAGATCGGTCTGTTGGTTATAAAAGATCGGTAAAAATCACTAAGCCGTAGCAGCGCGCATTGCCCCCCCAATAGCCCCACTAATATAACTCTATATTTTATAAACAGAGCCCTATTTTATAGCTCTATTTTAGGGCTATAAAATAAGCTATTATTTATAAAATATAGAGTGTTATTAGTAGGGTTATAGGAGGTGCTTTGCATGGCTTGAGGCTCTCCGCCAACTTATCCGACCCCTCCATTCCTAGAAATAAGCACCCCCTATAACTCTACCAAAACGGCCTTAAATTATATAAATAAAGGTTTATTTTATAGCCCTAGAATAGAGCTATAAAATAGAGCTCTATTTATAAAATATAGAGTTATATTAGTGGGGCTATAGGTGGTATATTGTTTAGATATTATCCGGATATTATCCAATATCCGGGCTATCCTCGGATAGGATTATTATCCGCCCGACCGGATAGGATAATTTATCCTCCGCAGGTCTGGTTGCATCGGTTGGCACCGTGCACGGCTTGGCACGGACTTCTAAGCGAGGGCAAAGCGCTCTACAACACTCTCGACGTGCTATAAACGCTCATCACAAAAGAAAACCCATAAATGTTCATGGAACACTTCGTGGAAATATCAAAAGCGGTCACTGCATAAGCAGCGTAAGTTTCAGAAAGTCAAAGACTGCCCCAGACCTTAAGCAGGTGTACCAGATCGGTAATGTCAAGGAGTAAGGGCACATTCAATAACTTTTTTTGGCCGGTTCAACTCCACCAGGTGGGCGCAGCCAGGTCAATACTTTTAAGGCCCACCTAGGCGCAATCTACAGGGTGTAAGCGCCTCTTCTAGACGCCAAAGCAGGGGTGTTTTCCACCTAGTAGAAGGCATTCGTTCAGTAGGCGATTCGCCAGAAAGGAGCGTCGCCAGATAGAAAGAGCGGTAAGGCTATAGTTATATAATCCGCCTAGGACCCTATGTAGAACAATCAGTTAGAGCCTCATCAATATCAACTAATTCGTAATATCTACTTACTGCTTTTAATGGCCGACGACGATACACCCATAGAGAGCAGCCCTGCCGACACTACCAATATCACTGCCTCTACCCATACCTCTGCTAGCACCCCTCCCCCAAATACTACACCCAGTATAACATTCTTTAAAGCAGCCACCTCTACCAAACCCGCACAAGCACCTATATCAATATCTGCGATGGAGTCTTTAAGGAAGCGGCCAAGGAGGGTCACAGTAGCAATAACTCTTGCGGCTAATAAGCAGGATAAGAATTAGGACGCTAGCAAGCCGGCTGCTAAAAGGGCTCAGAGGAAGAAGACTATATAGGAGGGCGAAGTTGTCAATAAGCAGGCTTAATTTTTGTGGCTTCTAGCTTTAAATAAGGCCTTCTTGGACTTCCTAAGGCTATTAATAACCTAAGGTAAGGAAACAAATGGGGCTACCTTTAAAGCTACCAACTATATTGACGCTATTAGCTTTATTAGCTTAAAATTAGGCCAGGTTCTTACTATAGAGTAGCTAACCAATAAGTACAACTACTGGAAGATATGCTGGCGTGAATGGGAGTCTTATATAAAGGCGTGTTCTAGCTATGGGAGGCATAAGGTTACTGGTCTTCCATATACTAACAAGCCTGGAGTAATAGACGGCTATTTTAATCAGCATATTAAAAGGAGACCTTTTAGGAAGAAGCACCTACCTTATTTTAAGCAGCTAAAGGAGCTTCTTAAGGGCAAGATAGCTAGCAGCGATTACGCTGCGTCAATTAATAACGCGCTTAATAAGAATTCGGCTTGGAACAATAAGGAAGACGATAATATTAGCTTATCTAATATAGAGGCAGAGCGCAAGAAGGAAAATAAGGTTATTAAGCATTTAAACACTCCACTCTAAATAATTAAACGGAGTCCATCTAGTACACTAATAGAAGGCTAGAGTGTTACTCCCTCACCTACTCCCTTACCTACTCCCTTATCTACTCCCTCATCTGGGCCTTTAACGCCCTCATATTCCTTATTAGTACTTAGTGTAGCGTCCTCTCTGGTAGGCTAGTCGCCATTACTAGTAGTAGAAAAGAGGCCTTAAAATACCCAGAAAGCAAAGGACCTTAATATAGTACGGCGGTCAACAAAGAATACAGCCAGAGTTGCCAATTAAGGCCGTTTATTAAGGACGTTAAACGGGTTAGAGGCTTTAAGCAAGAGTATTAGTAAAGCAATGGCAGCTTTTAGTACTTTAGAGACGACGCTATTAGTATTACAAAGCTCACCAATAGAGAGGGCTGTATATAGCTTTATTAAGGACTTTAGGCACCTTACCGCCGCTAATCAGCAGCTTGTTCTAAAAGCGTTTAAAGTGGAAAGTAAGACCTATATCTTTAATTCTCTTAACAGTAACGCTTGGAATGAGTATATAGATTAACTAATAGTTAATATAAGGCCAAAGCCTATATATATTAAGTAGCCGGTGTTAATTAATAAAGTAGTGGGAGTAAGGAAATTGGCTTAATTAGATAAGAAAGCTAGTAATATAATTAAGCTGTAATTAAATCATCTATTATAACTTTTTTATTAGTGGTGTTGCACGTTATTTAACTGCTCTAGATATTCCGTCTATAAACTAATTATTTCTACTACTTGCTACTTTTAAAACTTCTACCTCCATTTATATTACTCTATTATTAAATATTAACGCCTCTTGCATCTAGAATCTCTAAATACTGCTTCCACATTGCCTCCGCTATATCCTCCCGTCACTGGCTCATTTCCCGCTTATCTATTCCATATGGAATCACAAATTCGTCAGTATCTAAATCCTCCTTACTTATATAGCCAGAGTCCTCCTCATTTAGGTCCCAGCCATTTATATTCATAAAGTTATAAATCACCGTTAACGCCTATATAATCTTAACCTAAGTCTTTAAGCTATAGCCCTTACGGCCCTTATTAAGTATAGAAAAGCGGGCCTTTAAGACACTAAATGCTTATTCAATTATATTCCTTAAGGAAGCGTGGCGTAAGTTAAACAGTTCTTTCTTATTCTTTGGCCTCTTATTCGCCTTTGCCTATTCCTTTAGATAATATCGCACCTTCTAATATAGAATAAGCACCATAGGATCGTCCGCAGCATAGCCGGCATCTACTAGATAATAGCGACCTAGAGGTGTATAAAAGCCACTATCCTTCGTAAAAGCAAACACGCGGCTGTTATGTGTAGAGCCTTCCTATCTAGGTATAATTAACATAAAGTTTATATCAAAATCGCACGCTGTAAATACATTCTGTGAGATTTAGCCTTTTTTATTACGCTATACTGGTTGCTAAGCTTTAGGAACTGATATTAGTATATGCAAGCCATTAAGCGCGCTAATACAATCTATAAAAAAGGGCCATATCTTATTATTGGATTCTACCCATTTAGGCGTTTAATTAGGCGGTAGCTTAATAATATCCTTATACAGCTTACATAGAACATTAAGAACCTCATAGAAGGCGCTAATAGAGGTTAGTTATAGCGTCTTATTTATTAAATATCACCTACTAATAGGCTTACTGTAGACGTTAAGTGCTAAAACTCCCACGCTATAAACTTTCTAGTTAACCCACCTCCGCATCTAGCTATAAATATTATTAGCTTCTGCTCCACTAATATACCTTCCTATGCATATAGTTTGTAGTTGTTAACAAGCCGATTAAGGAGCAATTTAAACATTTGTTAATTAAGGCGTGTTACCATTTTAAGCGCCTACGGAGGACTGTATAATAGCTCTATCATTTTTGCCTCACCGCGAAACGGATCAATAAGCTACTGGTGCCTACCATTTGATACTGGAAGGTTCTTCACACACTTAATAAGCACATAAAGCAGCGATATCATCACCAGAACGCCTATAGACACTGTGGCCAATATATAAGGCTTTATAGTTAACGTCAAATTAGATCACATAATAGGGAGAATAGGTTAAAAATATCATAAAGGAGGGTAGGATTAATCAACCGGTCGTGTTAGTATTCCATCTAGACCCCCCCTTCAAAACGGTAGGTCCAGATGGAATTCGCCCAAGTAAACTGCCCAAGTGGCTTCAATTGCTAACAAAACTCACTACTATACTACATTTGGGAGTGCAATCGCGGCTAGCGCGAACGCCTCCATCTGGCTAGGTGGAACCTCCTTTTCAGCTGCCAAGACGGCCAATCTACCTAAAATCCACCTGGGGTGTCAAACGGACAGCATCTACCAGGTGGATATCAATATTGGTAGCCCGTTCGCGACCAGGTCGGCCTAGGTAGACCCAGGTGGCTTTTTTAGAGCACCCACCTAGTGGAGTCCAACTGGTCAAAAAAAGTTATCAAACATGCCCTAAGTTACACATTGCTATTTGCGAGGTTGGCTACAAGATAAGGTTCACACTCTACCAGTTATTGCATACCGGTCATTACCAGATTCGTTGCCGATTTACTTAGCTTCTAGGATGTCAGAATTAAGCAAGAGATGCTAACTAAGCTCTAGACACGTCGCGAGAGCGAGCTCTACATGTCAATCTAGATAGACATCAACCGCATCTACTGCATCACAAATCAATTAATATTCATCGTCTGCGTTATCTCTATCATTAAATAGACCCTTAAGACACCTCCGCTGTGACCTTATAACCTTGTAATTCCAACAGGTTATAAGCCCGGGTAGTGACACCTCTCCTAACTCGAAAATCGACCCTAAAAATGACCTTCTCTACCTTAACCTTAACGACACCTATATACGATCACAAGGCCGGTAAAATTGTTATTTTTAATGGAGATAACTTTGCAGACTGGGAGCGCACCTACAAGGCAGCCCTGATTATGTTAGAGGGCTGGGATTTTATTACTAGTGCAGAGGACCCAAATTAAGTCAATTCAGCTAATAAAAGAAGAAGATAAAGGGAAGCAAACAAGATTATCTATAATTTAATAGGAGACGACCGTCAGGAAGAAATGCGTGCAATAATAAAGGCGTATAATATTTAAGGAATGTAGAAAGGAATAAAGAAGTTTAATAAGGCCAATAATAAGGTCTATATCTCTAGACTCCGCAGAGAGTTCTATAGCACTATATTTAACCCTATAAAGATGCAAATTGTTGAGTTCCTCTAAATACTTAATTAATTTAAGATTAACCTAGCCTTAACGTCTTAAGTACTTACTAACGACAATATTAAAGAGTAGCTTCTCTTGGCCCTCCTAAGCGATGTTATATAGCAGAATGCGAAGACCTGGTGTCTACAAGACAAATAAGACCTTAAGAGCTGTATTACCCTTCTTTAGAAGCAAGAGACTGCTCTCCCTACATAAGTATAAAATGTAGCACTTGTACACGAGAGGAAAGACGAACCTAGGGGGAGAAGGGGAAACTGAGGTTAAGGTTAAATAAGGGGCAGAGGCTGTGCTGGTAGATTTAATCATTCTTTATCGCGTCATCGCCATAGCTTATTATCTCGAGTGAGCAAAGAGCTAAGATGACCAGAAAGAGACGAGTGTAGAGTATGCTATTAGAAAGGTCACTACTAGAAAGACTATCCCCTACTTAAGCAATTCCAATTCAATAACGCTAGAAAGACAGATTAAGGTGCTCCTAAGGTAGAGAAAGTAGGGAATATAGCAATAGCTAAAGAAGAATTTAATAGTAATTTAATCTACCTTAACCCTAACCCTAAACGTGCTATGCTTATAACGACGTCTCTAGCTTAGGCTCTTAACTTAGGAGCAACTAAGTACTTTACTAGTAACCAATTAGACCTAACACACTTAAAGAGATAGAATACGCCATAATAGGTCCGTATTACGAATGGAACCGTTATCCCTACTATAGGCTATAGTTAAGTTTAAATTGGTACCCTAAAGCTAAAAGACGTCTAGCTTATACCTTTATTTAAGTTAATTAAGCTAATCTTAGTAAGGACTCTTACTTAGAAAGGCTACTTAATTATATTTAATCCAGATAATCAAGCTACTGGCAAGCATAAATTAGGTACAACGTTTAAGGCCACTATAAAAAACAACCTCTACGTGCTATAAGAGCATTAGGAAGCATTTAATGCAATAATAGAAGCACACAATTTATAACTAAACGTTAGTGAAACAGATACTGAGCTATAGCACCGCCAAACTAGATATACAAATTACAGTAACCTATTTAAGCTATAGCACTCCTTACTAGGTATAAAGCTTAAGAAGACAGTAGTACTAGTTAATAAGAGCACATGCGAAGCTTATCTAGCTGGGAAGATGCGAGAAATACTAAGCAAGAAGATAATTAAGTGCGAGAAGATACCTGGTCAAGGGCTATACCTAGATACTACGGGACAAATCGGTATATTAATTAGAGGTTATAACTACTACCTCCTAGCCCTAAACAACGCCATATACTACACTTAGGTTATTCCTCTTAAAACCTTCTAAACTAAAGAGGTACTGCCGCATATCAAAGAGATTATCATAAGGGTAAAGAGGTTCACTGGCAATAAAGCTGCATGGATTTAAGCGGACAATAGAAAGGGGGAGTTTAGCTATAGATTTTAAGACGAACTAATACCCTAGGGTATTAACTTTGAACCTTATCCGCTATACAAGTATTTATATAATGGCGCAATCAAGCGCGCGATCTATACAGTTAACTATAAAATAAGGTCACTTCTATTTTAAGGAAATATACCAGTTAAACTCTAGTGCTATATAGTTAAGTATGCTATCTGGATTAAGAATTAAGTACCCACCTTAGCACTTCCATTTAATAACGAGTATAGTGGTGCTATTATACCCTATAAGGCATACACCTAATAAGTTCCTAACTTAAAGAATCTAGTTGTCTTTAGGTGTTACGCTAATCCAATTAATACGCTTGAGAAACACCCTAGGAAGTATAATTTAAGAATAAAACCTAACTACATTTTTATAGGGTTAAAAGGGAGTAGTTAATTTAAGATAATGAACCTATATACCCAAGCAATTAAGCTATTTAGAGATGCTAAAGTGAACGAGTATAGGTTCCCTTATAGAGCACCTTAGGTGCAAGCTATAAAATATAGTAACTAAGTGGGCCGCTTAAATTAAGTAGGAAGCCCAGGTTAAGATTAAGCGGGACACTTAAATTATGCTATAAGCTAAGCCACGAACTAACCTATACCTCCCCCTACTACCTTAAACGCGCCAACAGAGACTCTAGTTGCGAGAACTATAAGTAGGCCAGATGGTAACTAAGTAGGCCACTCTAAATAAGTAGGAAGCCCAGGTTAAGACCAAGTAGACCACTCTAATTAAGTGGGAAGCCCAGGTTAAGATTAAGTGGGATACTTAAATTAAGGTAATGCTAAGGGTGGGACGCCTATATAAAGTATATTAATACGTATTCCTTATGCGCAGAGAACAAGGTCTGGAAGGTTACTAAATATAAGGGTTTTTAACAATATAGTGGTTTAGTTAGTAATAGCTATAAAAGCTGTTTACCTAGAAGCTAAGAACACTACCTTTATAGGAGCACCTATAGCACCTTTTAACGCTATTAAGTTAGATTAGGCCTTAAGGGAGGACGCTCCTAGCTAAATAAAAGCTATCTTTAAAGAATTCCTCTTACTTAAGAGGATGCACACCTATACTATTATAAGGGGGAGAGTACTAGAAGGAAGGTTATTACTCCTAAGCAAGCTAGTTTTAAAGCACAAGTACAATACCAAGGGAGAAGTAATTCGCAAGAAGGTAAGACTATATATTTGGGGAGACAAGCAGACCCCCAATATTAATTATTTTAAGATATTTGCGTCTATTATATAATACGACACCTTTAGGTTCCTAATAGTAAAGGTAGCAGCTAAGGACCTTAAGCTCGACTATATTAATATTAAAACTGTATTTTTAAACCTGCTGTTATAAGAACAGATTTATATGCAGATTCCTAACCTATTAAGAGACTTCGAACCTAAGCTTAAGGGCGTAAAAGACGTCTACTTAAAGCTAAATAAGTTACTTTACGGCCTAAAGCAGGCACTAAGAGAATAGTTTTAGATGGTTAAGAAGTTCTTTAAGAGTATAGGTTTAAAAGTAGCTAATGCTAACCCCAATCTCTTTATAGGAAATAAAGTATATATCTTACTATTTGTTGACGATATACTAATTATAGGAAAGCGCCGATACCTTAATATTATAAAGACAAGAATCTTAAAAGAATGGAGATACAAAGACCTAGGTCCTATAGAAGTATTTATAGGCTTCCAAATTAATTAAGACCGTATAAACTAAACCCTTAAGCTATATTAGATAATGTACACCAAGAAGCTACTTAAACGGCTAAAAATGGACAGCTGTAATCTGGCTAAGCTACTAATACCAGCTGGCACTGTTCTAAAAGCGGATATTAAAAGTCCCCTTAAGTATAACAATGCGACAGTGTACTGGCAGATCATTAGCTCTATAATCTACCTCTTAAACTACACACATCCTAATACCAGCTACGCTGTTAGTTAGTTAGCTAGGTTTATAGCAGCACTAGGAGAATTATATTACCGCTTAAATAAGCAGCTACTACGATATCTAAACGGCACTCTTGAAACAGGAATTACCTACTTAAGTTAAGTAGTCTACCTTCCTCTATGCAAGCTTACGTTACTTACTAGTTACAATATCTTTACTAATACTATATGGGGAACAGAACACGATCGGATATTATTCCAAGGCATAGCAGTTATACGCTATAGGGGAGCAGTAATCTAGATGGCTCAAAGGCAGAAGTTAACGGTATTAAGTTTAATAGAAGCAGAGATTATGGCAGCATTAAAAGGAGCAAGGTTAGTAGTATAGCTTAAGAAGCTAATAAGAGATCTAGAAGAAAGAGATAATAATAACCCTTTTATCCCTACGCTCTACTGTGACAATAAGGGTATGGTCGACCTTTTATATAACACGAAACACTACTAAAAAGCCAAGCATATCGAGACTCGATACCTCTTCGTACGAAACGACATAGTTCAGCAAGGTCAACTTAAAGTGGTATATATACCAGGCAAAGATCAGCCGGGAGATATACTTACGAAACAGCTACCGATCGACCAATTTACGAAGCACTGTGTAACGCTAGGAATCGGTAACTGACGGAGACGGTAACGGACGGAGACGGAGCAAGTTACGGAGGTTTTTCGCCTACTATAGGTTTTCCCTCTGTACGTAGGCCA
>Ga0307507_10007569_pt1 | contig 15646 bp, 5 predicted proteins | sample 7_EM_MG_FD_207223 | JGI IMG/M metagenome (GOLD analysis project Ga0307507, IMG submission 207223) | Populus trichocarpa ectomycorrhiza microbial communities from riparian zone in the Pacific Northwest, United States - 7_EM | ecosystem: Host-associated > Plants > Roots > Unclassified | place... | reverse complement strand
TAGTCCTTAATTTCTATATCTATAAGGAGCTGTTTGGCCTTATTAACCTTACCCTTAAGATCTTCTACGCCTTTATATTAAACTAGGAAGCTTTAGAAGTAGGCTATAGTAACCTTATAATTTCTAACGTTTCTTATACTCTGGCAAAACTTGTTATATACCTCCTTTCGCTTATTAAGAGAATGCCTAGTTAACTAGTAATTCAGTTTCTCACAAACATAGCACTTCTTCTGGCAATTACTTTGAAATAAACCTCTATAAGGATCTCTACCTTTGCCTTATAGTCGTTAATTATACCCTCTGCCGTATTGCCTACCACGGCCACCATATATTCGATTAGTCCAGTTATAATTATATTGGTCGGGCGGGTTGATTAAAGTAGGTTAGAGTTAGGTGTTAAATTGCTATACTTCTTAAGAGCGTAGAGCGGTGCCAATAGAAGATCCTAATTAAGCACATATACCTTTATAAGTATTTACAGAATTAAAAAGAGTAAGGTTGTATTTTTTAACACTTTAGTATGCGCTAATAACTTAATTACGTAGGCTAAAATCCTCTTAATATAATTTAGATAAACTACGCTGGATTATCTAAAGTTAATTAAAGAGCTTTTAAAGATAATTAAGCTAAGGAACACCTGGGTTTATAGCAATAATCCTTAGAAAGGTAGTCTCTCTCTATTCTAATATATACTGCTACTTATTCTCTTCTGTTTTAAAGTGGCATCTTAACTTATATATTATGCGGTTAAAGTCGTATCCTTTTCCTACCAAACGATTATAATAGAAGGTACTAGCTCGGCCCCTAAGTATAACAGAATAGGCGTTGTGGTATTAATTAGACTCTATTCCCACCTTCTAGTAACAGTTATAGAAGATACGTAATTTTAAATTAAGAATATTATATAGTTCCCCGCCAAACTTCTTCTCCTAATCTAAATAGAGCTTTGTAAGCTCTATAAGCAATTTTAAAATGCCTCCGATTTAAGATTAAGATAGAGGAGGTAGGGGTTGCATTATAGGCTGTAATAGGGACGTAGGTCTAGTCGGTAGAGTCTAAAGGTTGTTAAATCGCGAAGTAATAGGATCCAGTGCCTGCTCTTATTAGGGTATAGTATCTGACATTAAAGTTACGGATTAAATTAGATACAGAGGAGTTAAAGGCGAAGGTAGATTTGTCTATAGAGGTGTATTGCTTAGATTCTATTGTGAGTTAAGCTTCCTTATAGTGCGTAGTTAGTACTTAATCTCTTATAGAGTCCATTCGTGCTCTTCTTTTACATTAATAACCTGCTCCTAAATATTATCTCTAATAGTACCCCCGTCCATAGGTACAAACACTCCATACTCCTGCAAGAAGTTACGGAAGTCTTATACAATATCCTTTTTTATAGGAGTCTATGTTCCCTTTGTCCATCCAACAAAGTCCTCCCTTATACAGTACTATAGCATAGTGTTGTTATATTCGCTATCTTTATAGTATACTATACAGTGTAATAAGAATCTGTTTAAATCTTATTAATTAACATCTTTAAGGTTAATTATATCGGTTTTCTATATCTCTGGGTTGATGTTGTCCTTATACTTCTTTAGGTAGGTTAACGCCATAATAGCTATTATTAAAGGTTGTTCAACGCGTTTTGATAAAAAAAATTTAAGGAAATAAAGGTTATTTAACGTATAGTTGGGTAGTAATTGTGGTCCTACAGTCTACAAAGGTACACTAAAGGTATTAATATGGTTGTTTAACGCGTTTTGGACGTTAACTTGGGACCCTAGGTTTAGTAACACTTCTGACCTAAAGTACTTAACCAAATCTTTGTAAACGCGGTTGTTCTATATAATGGACGCAACTTGGTATCTCCTAGTATTTAGTAACACTTCTATTACTAGTTTTCCGCAAGTCTAAGGTAGCACAGTATCGCCGGGATCCATTCCATATAAGCGCATATGGCACCCCTATACGAGACTATCTCTTCTATTCGAAAACCTAGCTGCTCTGTGGTTGACTATATATTCAACCACTGATCAGTGTTGGTCACACAGGGTGACTCACCAATAACAACTACTCGAGTAGGTTACAGTGATGTTGGTTGATATGCTTGATTGTATGGAAGTTCGGAAGGGCGAAGAGCCTAAGGCTCCTCGCCACGCTAGTGCCGCGATGACACGTAACGACCGCTTGCCTCATTCCCAACAACTCTAAAATGCTATCTTTATCTATCTACTAGCTATATCCGCGCTAATTATCCTCTTAAGAAAGCCTTTTAACCTTATTACGGCTATAATAAGGCTAGTTATCTTAAAGCTAACTGCCCTAATTTTATACATAATAATTATAGGGAAACCGGTTATTTTAAAAGTAACTATTCTTATATAATATATAACTAATATAGTACTATAGGCTATAGAAAGCAAAATTATCCCTAGCTATTAAATAAGAAGAAGCGGACTTACCTAAACTATAACTCCCTGGACTATTAAACTATCTTCTATAGTTAGGTATATAGAGACTACGGAGTTATAGGATATAATATTAATAATTATATAAGTGGACCTACTTTAATTTGGGTAATAAATACTATAATCGCTTTAGGTAAGGTAGATATACTAAGTACTGCTGCTTTAAGTATAGCTACTACCTCTCTATTACCTAAGCCTCTTAATATAGCTAGCTTCTATCTAGTAGGCGATAGCCTAATAGATAATCTAGATACCTATATAGAGGATAGCGATTCTATAATAGCTGAGCCTTTAGATATACTATAACTTCTAAATAACAACTACCTTATAGTTTAGTTTATTACGCACATTATTAAAGAGTATATTAGAGTATATAGTATTATATTCTAGGTATCTTATAAAACTAGTAAAATGCCTATTTACCGTTTATATAAGATGGCGTTTATCTAATTTATAAATACTAACATCGCTAGTAACGTTAAGGCTAGTATTACTAATACTACTTCTCTGGTTACTTAATAACTATTATCTCTAACTATACTTAAGTATTTTACTTATATTTTTCCGTAAGATGCTATAACCCTATAACTTTACTATATTAGCTTTATTATTGCCTCCAATAAACTTATACTAGGTATATATATATTGCTTAGTAAGTACTTCTTTGTTAATAGGGGCTTCGGCCTATTTATACTATAAATCTATAAAGCTTAGAATATACTGTTAAATAGTCCTATAGTTATTATCTACTTCTTTATACTAGGTACTAAATAGCCTAATAGTTATATCGCGAGCTTAAATATAAGCCTATAATAGTAAAGCGTTAACAATCCTTCAGGTTACTAGTAGAAGAACTATAATATAAATGTCTAGCTTAGCATATAGCTCTTAGTAAAGAATTAACTATTATATAAAATCCCTATAAGGTATTTGTTTTAATAGCGTTCTTAAATATTTTATAGTCTAATTTTATACTATAGTTATAAGCCTTAAGGCCATTAATAAGAACCCCTAGGTACCTACTATTATTTGTCTTATTATCTTTCTAGATAGCGTAGACCGAGTCTACTATACTACTATCTAAATAGTTAATGGTCTACCCTTTACACCAACTCTATTATTAATATCTTATTCCTAGGTAAAGATATAAATAGCTAGGCTGGCTAGAAAGGAGTTATTATTAATACTACTTCCTTTAGCTCCGGCTATAACTACTATACTTTTATCTTTTAACTATAGGTGGGTTATAAGTTTATACTAAACCCTATATTTGCTCTAAAGTATATCCTAAGTAGTAATAACTTTATAATAGTTAGTAACCTAAGTAAGGCCCTAATTAGAGCATAGAGTATTAAATGTCTTATAACTAAGTATGTCTCTAAGGTTAAAATCTCTTAAAGGATTAATGCTTTACGCTACCTATAGCAAGGAGGCAATAGTTTCTATATTAATCGCTAAATTATACTATTTAATAACTTTATAGATCTCCTATATATTAATTACTTTAACTATAATATCGCTAAGTATAGGAAGAACTTAGTTAATAATGCCCTTAAGGCTATCTTGCTACTATTTAATAAAGAGTAAATAGGTGCCTATACTGCGCTTAAATATATAATAGGCAGTATTTTACTAATTTAGGGCCCTAGTAGCGTTGGGAAATTAACCTTCCTAACCATCTTAGTATAATACTAGTATTAACTTAAGTTGCCCTAATAGGATTCTGCTAGAATTTAAGTCTTATTACCACTTAATTACTAACTAAATATGCCAGCTAAGATAATTAATAATACGCTTATAGAGGACTATAAGGCACTAATTATATAAGGCTATTCTATTAAATTTCCTATTGTCCTTCACTGCTATATATGCTTAATGGAAACTAAGGTCTATGTATAGGATACCATTATATAGTAAATAGCGGTAGGTATTAATACTTATCCTAAGTATTTTAAAAAATAGAATAACTATGCTATAATTAATAAGAACGCATCTATGCTAAGTATAGCATTTCTGCTCTACTATATATTTAAGGCAAGTAATACTACTAGCTTTAATAAGCGATTATAGGTTATAGATTTATCTAAAAGTTAGTAGTTATTACGCCTTATAGGTATTCTAGATAGTAATAGAAACCTATATCCTATTATAGACCCTAATATAACTAAATATGCCAAATTCTACTAATACTTATACTAATTTATGCTTAGTAATAATATAACGCAAGATAATAAGATAGGATTAATACTTATAGCTAATATAGTTATTATAAACCTAGCTAAAAAGGCTAATATTATTTTTATAATACTTAATATGGTCTTATAGACCTATATATATTCTATTAGCGCTATACATATAGTTTTTTATAATAAGGCCGAGAAGGCGTTTAAGCTAGGCAGTTTTACTATATTTGCCTAAAGTAGACTATATTTAATTTAGGGAGGTCTATAAATCTAGGCTAGTAACCCTACACCTTAGGTTTTTCTTAGTAATATATACTAACCAAAACTAATCCTTAGTCCCAATTTTAATAATCCGTTCTACTATTAAAAATCCATCTTCCTTTATCTGCGTGTCCTTACGGCTAGTATAGATATAGTATAGTTCTTACTATAATATTAATTTGTTAAAGATATTGTATATCTTATAAATACTATCCTACTATACGGCCAGTTTTAAATAAGCCTAATAGTTAAGGACTAAGAGCAGTTAAAGCTGGCAGCGAGCTTTTTTAAGAATATACTGCGTTATAACTACCCTATTACCTTTCTTGCCATTAATAGTACTATATAGGTAAATAAGTTTAGCTAATTAACGTATAACCTAGTCTACGCTTAACGCGTATTTTAGGTAGCTTTAGCGCTAATACACTTTAGATTTAAGCTATTAGAGGTTAGCCTTACCGTTTTATATACAGCCTAACTTACTATCTACTCTATAGCGCTATATACGCTTAAAGAATAGTACTACGCCTAGTAAAATGGTAGTAAGTAACGGGAATTTACGTTAGTAGTTAGTAAGATTAAGGTCTTTACTATTAATAGTATCTAATATTACGGACAGCTTAAGTACGATGTTATGACTACTTAGAGAGGAGTCGGCGGAAGCTAGTTAGTTAATACAGGCACGGTCTAGGATGGATCCGGTGGAACCATATGACGAGAAATGGTAGCTGAGATTATATAATATAATCTATATAATCTATGTAATCTATATAATCTGTAACGGAGCAGATAGAGCATACGTACCTTATAGAGCGAAGGGATTTCTTAGGAGTACGGTTGTGTATTTAAAGGACCTCAGTCCCTACTATAGATAGTTCTCTCTTTGTAGTAAATCTTAGAATACAATTAGAGTTAATCTATTAGGTAACCACTCCACTAGTTATTATTATGTTATTAACCTATTTATATCTATATACCCGGCCTAATAATAGGACCCACCGTAGTTCTTACTACAAGGTTCTGTTATATATTCACTACTAAGGTTACGGTATTAAATAAAGTCAAATAACATGCCACTCAAAGCACCAGTCACAACGCCATTAACGGCAGCTACTACCTTAGGCGGAGATACCAGTATGGTAGAAACGGATTCTCAGTTAATTACGCGAGGTCAGTTATAAGAAATGGTTAATCACTTACAGAACAATAGTAGGATACTTAAAAAACGCATTAATGGAATTAGAGCAGCAAAGGTCAAGTTACCTTTAATTAAACAATTCTTAGGAGAGAAGTTAAAACTTAAAGGATTCCTTATGTAGATGCATTTTAAGGTTATATAGGAGGGAGTAAAGTTGGCAACATTATTAGACCAAGTGGCGTATACAGGATTGTTCCTAATAGGACAAGCACTTAAGTGGTTTAAACCTTATCTTACCAAAATACAAGTAAATAGTATAACAACCACTAACTAAGATATATGGTATATATTTGCCAGTTAGAACGGGTTCGCAGAATGGTTAACATAGGTATTTGGAGACCTAGAGGCAACAAACTATAGTAGAATAAAAGCTTTAGAACCTAGCACAACAAACCTCAGCAATAGAGTATACAATACATTTTTAAACGCTAGCTATATAGGTTAAATAAAACAATAAGGCGCTTATGGCATAGTATAAATAAGGACTTAAGGCTAAAGTCCAGGACGTAATTATCCTAATAGAAAATACGGATACTCTAAAAGAGTTAATAGATTAAGCAATAAAGATTAACAATAGGATCTATTAAAGGGAACAAGCTAAGAGAGGGCAAGACAGAGTTCTATAGTTATATAAGGCGTAAAGTACGCATTAGTAAACACAGAGCTAAAAACTATAGAATGGCGCAGAGCTAATGGACCTAAGCGGTACCAAAGAATTTAAGAGATAGATAAAAAAACTATGGAAACCTAGAGGTTAAGGATTAAGTAATTATAGGACTAAGTAGCAGAGGCTAAACTAGGGATCTTAACAGCAGAAGACGTTTAGGCGGACTCTATAATAAAAAAGATGGTTTAAAGATAGAGCTTATATAAATTGTGGAAAACAAGGTTATTTTGCTAAAGACTATAGAGGTAGTTAGAGTAACTATACAGTAAAGGGCACTAGGTCGTTAGAGTACAATAATATAGATATAGGGATATTGCGTAGGACCAAGAAGTGTTTAATTAAGCACTTTACGTTTTATTATAACAATATATGCCAAATTTATAAAGACGCTAAGTATGGCGCAAGCTATTAGCCGCAAGAGCTAGAGTTAAGAGGACTTAAAGGAACTAAAGAGTTAGATAAAAAGCAAGATTAACTCTATAAGCTAGATTAAGATATTAAAGCAATATATAGACAAAGATTAGCCACAATAACAATAGAGTTAGAGTACTTATTAATTAATAGCAATAAGAAAGAAAACAAGGCTAACTAAAAGTACTTACACCTTAATAACACAACAGAAGCAGAGACCAAAACCACTATAGAACGCGGATTAGTAACGGGTATTATAACACTATTAGATACGGCATCCATCGCTTTATAAGATAGAAGGAGTAATATCTAGAGACAATTAAGCAAGCAGACAGCTGCTAATGCTAGCTTACTACTTATAAAAGGTAAAAGGCCATAGGTCCAAGATTCTTAAGAAGAGATAAAAAAAGCTCTAAACTTATAGGACGTAATAAAGACAGCTTAGGAACCCATAACAAATAAAAACCAATAAAAAAGAGCAGCAACTTAGTTTAGTAACAAACGAATAAGTATAGGACGTAAGTTTAAGAACTACAAGTTTAGGGAATAAGTAAGAACGTTATTAGAAAGCCAAGATATTAAAAAACAAATAAGGACTATAGCAGTTCCAGGTAAACATAGTATTTAGCCTAAAGATTAAAAAGTTAATACTAAGATTAGGAAGTAAGATAACTTTAAGAATCTAGCTACAAGACGCAGAAAACAAGAAACTATAAATAAGTTTAGATAAAGAATTATTGTATAGCAAAAGCAAAAGCTAGATAAAAGGTCAGCTATACTAGGTCATATAAGGGACAGAGCACCCGTATAAAAAGCCACTAATAGGCCTAGTGCAGGGACACCTAGAGTAAAGTGGTTAGATAAACTGGAACAAGAAGAGGATCTAGACATTCCAGTTAGGTTTAGAGAAAGACACACCAAAGAATATTACAACACAGCGATAACAAGGTACTTTCTTATAGACAGACTATATACACTAAACCAGTTGTATGGAAAGTGGTATAGATAACAACATAACAATAAATAGGAAGACTTTTATATATAGCTAGATAAAAAAGGTATCTAAGACCAACCCATTACGGAAAAACACATAAATTAGATTAAAGGAGCGTTAATTATAATATTAAGGAACCTAGAAGAAGGATCTAGGGACTAAAGAAGTAAATAATAAATCTTAATACCCGTAGCAGAAATACCAGTGGTTAGGTTAACTAGGTATAGGTTTAAACTTAAGAATAAAAACAAGCTAAAAGTTAACCTAAGTTACCTAGCGCATTATACACTATCGTGGATAGCTTATATGGATAATATATGCAATATACATAGGGCACCAAAAGACAAGAACTGAAAATACCTAGTAAGGATATATTAGGCACCAGAGAAAAAGAAATTTAAAGACGTTAAGTATATGTATAAATAGCACCTAGTAGAAGTACGGAGTTAAGGGGACCTAATACTTTAACCCAGAAGATTCCTTATAGAAGAATGCCTAGATAAATAACAGTAGTGGGATTGCCTAGAGAACACTTATCTATAGCACGTAGAGGAAAAAAAGCGAACTAAGTATTGGCCAAAGGTGGACTGAGTACAAGTAGAATCTAGCAGCCAACAGTTAGAAAAAGGGGAGGCCTATAAAACTAGAGGGAACCAGTAGTAGAGCCTTAGACCCTTAAAGGAATTTAAAAATAATACCTAAGTTTATATATCTAGTGGCAAGATTAGCAGTTTAAAGCGTTAATAGACAGTAAAGCAATAAGAAACCATATATTACTAGCAGTAGTAAAAAGGATAGGGTTACCATATAGACAAAAGAAACACCTATATCTACTTACAACAATTTTAGGAGATTAGATAGCCTACAGAGGAGGCATTATTAATCTTAAAATAGGACCTATTTAGTTAACTATTAAAGGGAGACCAGTTAGAACGTCTTTCAATATCTTACTATTAGGAAAAGATAAGGCGATACTAGGAATGCCTTAGTTACAGGAATATAATCTAAAGGTTAATTAGGTTATAGGTTAGGTTAATATTAGAGATACTTAATAACATAAAATATAACAGCAAACTAAGTTAGTATAGTACTAAGTTAGAGCAACGTATAAAGAGACTAAGTAAGGCTTAAGTTATATACTAAAGAGATACTACAAGTATAGTAAAAAGTTATAGTCACTAGAAAGTAAAAAGCTATTAGAGCATATAGTATGGGACTATAAGATAGAGTTAGAAGAGGGAACTAGTCTAAAGTTCTTTCTAATCTATAAGCTTACTAAAGTAGAGTTAGTGGCGCTTAAGGAGTTTGTCCAGGAGAACTTATAAAAGGGATATATTAGACCGTTATAGTTATTAGTAGGATATCTAGTACTATTTATCCTAAAGAAAAACGGAAAACTTAGGATATGTATAGACTATAAATAGTTAAACAGTATTACTAGAAAGGATAGGTATCCTTTACCCTTAATTAGTAAAATCCAAAATAGGATAAGTAATGTAGGGATCTTTACGAAGATAGATCTAAGATAGGTGTACCATTAGATTAGGATTAAAAAAGGCGATAAATAAAAAGCAGCTTTTAGGTTAAAGGAAGGGCTATATAAACCATTAGTTATGCAGTTTAGGCTTATAAACGTACTAGTAACGTTCTGGAAGCGAATTAATAGTGTATTAAGAGAACATCTTAATAAATTTATTATAGTATACCTTAACAATATTATTATCTACTTATAGAGTGAGAAAGAACATAGAGAATACATTAAATGGGTCTTAAAGAGACTATAGGAAAAACAGATACTAGTAGCAATTAAAAAATACAAGTTCTTTATAAGAAAAACCAATTTTATAAGATTTATTATTAAACTAGGAAGAATTAACATTGACCTAAAGAAAGTTAAAGCTATAGTAAGTTAGTAAGAACTAGAGAACGTTACGCAGTTAAAGTTATTTCTAGGGGTTTGTAACTACTACAGGAGGTTTATAGCACAGTAGTTAAAAAGTATTAAGTTATTTACAAGGTTAACAAAGAAGGAGGAACTATAGGTTTGGGGTAAAAAGTAGAAGAAGCTGTTCTAAAAACTTAAAGAGTTATTTACCTAGGAACCAATCCTCAAGATCTACTAACTAAAGTTAAAAACGGTTATTAAGACAAATATATTAGACTTTGTACTAGGAGTATGTTTACTACAGAAGTATTAAAACGCATGGCATCTAGTAGCGTACTATAGTTAAAAGATAACACTACCAGAACTAAACTATAACATCTATAATAAGAAGTTGTTAGGTATAGTTACAGCATTAAAGAAATAGAGAGCATTCTTATAAGGCACAGAGAAACCATTTATAGTTAAAACGGACTATAAAAACCTTATAGGATTCCTAACAACAAAGGAACTTAACCAAAAACAGGTTAGATAGGTGGAAATGCTTATAGAATACCATTTCGAAATTTAGCATACTAAGGGTACAGATAATACACAAGCAGATGCTTTAAGCAGGAAAGCTAAACTATGAAATAATAAAAAGCCGTTAGGGGCTTTATTACAAAAGGATTAAGACGGACTAATTAGGTACAATTATCCTAAAATAGCAGCAATAAGAGAAAGCTAGATCCACAAATTATTAAAGAGTAATTAGACACAGAAGATCTAAAAAATATAGGCAGAGGATCTGGACACAGAATAGTATAAAAACAGAGAAGCAACCTATATTCCAAGGTCTATTACAAAAGAGTTTATTAAGTCATTCTATAAAGGACTAACTTAAGGATATAATAGAGCTATAGGCTTAGTATTAAGACTTTAAGAAGAGTATATTATTTAAGGAATCTAGGGACTAGCGAGATAAGTTACAAGAGAATATCTAGATTGCTAAAGAAACAAACCAATAAGGCATAAGCCGTACGGAGGGCTACAACCTATTAAAATACCAGAAAGACTATGGGAAGTTATATTATGGGACTTTATTATTAAGTTACTAAAGTTAAAAGATCCTATTATAGGACAAGATCATAATATAATCTTAGTAATAGTGGATAAGCTTATAAAGTGGGGATACTTTATAGCATGCATAGAAGAGATATTAGTAGAAGATATCGCTAAAATCTATATTAAGAAAGTATTTATAAGACACAGAGCACTAAGTAAGATTATATTGGATAGAGATCTAAGATTTATAGCAGCATTCTAGGAGGTATTCTTGGCGGAATAAGGAGTTCGCGTAGTAACCTTAACGGCGTATTATCCGCAGACGGACAAACAAACAAAAAGATTAAACTAGACACTAGAACAGTATCTAAGGCACTATATTAATTATACACAGAATAATTGGATATTGTTATTACCAGTTATATAGTTTACGTATAATATAACACCACAGGAAGGAATAGGGATATCACCATTTAAGGTAAATTACGGGTACGAGCTAAGATCGTCATTATTACCATATTAAGCAAAGAAGACGAGTAGTATAGCTAAAGAAAGAATAGAGACTTTAATAAATCTTTATATAGACCTTAAAGAAACAGCTAAACTAGTATAAAAGTAAATAAAAAGGTACTATAATACTAAGAGATCTAAGGGACCAGATCTTAAGGAGGGAGATAAAGTATAGCTACTATACAAAAATTTTAAGCATTAATAACTAAGCAAAAAGTTGGACTATATTAGACTAGGACCTTTTAAAATTACATAAAGAATTTTATTAGTTACGTTTAAGTTAAACCTACTAGCCAAAATAAAAATTTACCCTATATAGCATGTCGTAATGCTAGAGCTAGTATACGGGAATATTAAACTACCAGTCTACGAGGCAGACATATAGAGGGCAAGAAAAGGATAAATAGCAAGTTTTGAAGATTATTAGTTATAAGGACGTAGATGACGAAACGTAGTATAAAGTAAAGTAGATAGGCTATAGTAAGACTACCTAGGAACTACTAAGCAACCTAGAGAACGCTATAGGAAAGGTATAGGAGTATTAGAAGAGAGCAGGTCAGGCAGCATTAATAAAGAAGGATTGCTAAAAAATAAGTCACCTAAGGGGGACCTAAGAGGAGCAATTGCTGAGCTACTTAGAGTTGTTTCCCTTACAGGAGGAAAGTCCATTTTTTTATTACCTAGCTTAGATAGACCCTGTTAAACAAGTTTCTACTTCTTAAAACAAACCTTCTTGCGGATACGTTTAAGGCATTAAAGACGAGCGTAAGCTAGACGCTAAGCTTTAAGGATATATGCGGACTCTTCTAAGACACGTTAAACCTCAAGCAGTATAGAGGCTAGCTTACCGTTAAGCCTCTCAGCGGCAGATTAAATATAAGACCCTATAATAAGTTACTTAGGGAACCCAAAGACTATTAAGAGTTATAGGACGCGCATACTTAGTGTTAAAGACGGAGCGAACGTTACAGGACAATTAAATATTTGTGTCACGGGACTGCCCGCGACACGCGCTACGCTAGACGCGTAGCTTTCCTTTCCTTATTTGATATCGCTTGGCAGATAGTTTATCCGCCCCGATTGCCCCTATATAGATTCGCCCGCAGCTGCATTCTTGTTAAGCTCTCTAGCAATCCTCTTGAGTCTCCACGACAGCCGTACGTAGCTATCAATTCTACGAATCTGATGCTTGTTCATCTAGCGTTCGCATGTAATACATCGTCATCGTGACAATTTGCTTTAGTGCACTCTAAGTAAAAGGAAGGTTATTAAGACAAAGGACTTACTAGCGCGATATAAACCAACCCCTCTTTTGCACAATGAGAACACGGAGACGGCATTATCTTACCTAGAGACAGTATTATAGTAATAGTGCGAGACCGACGAGCTATAGAAGAAGAAGAAAATGCTTTAAGCATAATAAGTAAGGATATTAACTAGATTAATTAAATGGACATTATACCTCTAGTAGACGACTTGGAGATGTTAGGAATCTTTAAGAACAAAGATAAAGAGGAGGGAGATAGTGTTACGGACAGCTTAAGTATAATATTATAACTACTTAGAGAGGAGTCGGCGGAAGCTAGTTAGTTAATATAGGTATAGTCTAGGATAGATTTAGTGGAACTATATAACAAGGAATGGTAGCTAAGGTTATATAATATAATCTATATAATTTATATAATCTATATAATCCGTAATGGAGTAAATAGAGCATATATACCTTACGGAGCAAAGGGATTTCTTAGGAGTATGGTTGTGTATTTAAAGGACCTTAGTCCCTACCGTAGATAGTTCTCTCTTTATAGTAAATCTCAGAATACAATTAGAGTTAATCTGTTAGGCAACTACTCTACTAGTTGTTATTACGATGTTGACCTGTTTATATCTATATACCTAGCCCAATAATAGGACCCACCGTAGTTCTTGCTACAAGGTTCCGTTACATCTAAGGCGGCTAGGTAGAGTTATTAGTCCGCTAAAATTTATCTAGGTTATAATAAGGAACCTTTTTATAATTACTAGACTATAAGCGGGCCTTATTATTGTTAGTAGTCCCTAGGTAGTCTATAATTATTATATTAGCGATAAGATCTTTATAAATACCACGTACTATAAAATTAAGAAGTAGTGTAAGGATAATAAGGTATTTATTAACCTTAAGAATCCTAAGTAGAAAGAGTACTTCTAGCAACTTATTACCCCGTTTAATATTAATAAAACTATATAGCATATCTACCGTTAGCGTACTGCCGATTATACGCCTATTTTATATAGTATAGACATTAACTTTAATATTACTATCCCTAACTTTATAGGTATAGTAAATATTAGCGGCATTAGTAATTATACTAAAGCGTGGAATAAGGCTAATAGAGAGGGCGCTAATAATAATAGCTAGAATGGTGCTAGTAATAATAGTAAGGATAATAATAATAAAGATATTAGTAGCGTTAGAATATAAAAAAGGTAGTAAGGATAGATATTATAGACTTTACTAGCAGCGAGGCCCTTAAATAGGGATACCAGATAGAAGTTAAGAGCGGTAATAGCTATAGGCCTTTAGCATTTGCAATTTTGCTATAATACTAAATATAATGCAGTATATTATAATATTATATAGTAGTAGTAGATTCTTTAATTAACGTCTAATACGGATCCTATCTAGGCCTACGCAGACTACTCCGTATACAAGGGAAAAGTAATATTGACGGGAAAAAACCCTTGCTATTAGGGGGGAAGGAAAAACCCTATAAGCCACCTTAGTAGGATAAAAAACCCCAATTTGCCATACCTGCACGTAGCAGCAGCCCTATAGGCCTACAGCTACGTCCTCCTCCTTAGATGTTTTAAACACCTTAGGAACCACTACTTCCTTCTCTAGCTTATCCAGAGCTAGGGTTCACTACGTCCTAGCTAGGCCTTACCGATTAATTGCTGTATATAGTTATGTCCTGTATCTTAACCACCCCCTATATACTATCTCTTATTAACCATTACTATATACGCCTTGCCTCCCCCCCCCTAAGGCCTATTAAAGGCATAAGGGGGATTCATCCGTTCTACCATCCTAATACTAAAAGACGAAAGTGGGATGTGTATATGTGTATATCTAAGTATCTTTTATGCCTAGGCCCCAGTTACTAGGCCCTCTCTAAGAGCACCACTCCGTTAAGAGGAGATAAGGAAAACTATACGGGGTTATCCAGCTACCTTTTAGTAGTATTACAGTAGTATAGCGAGTAACCGCATACTCCGCGGGCGATCGCCCTAGGGGTTAGGAGGGGCCGTATATTTGCTTATTTGTTCGTTCGTTTACGCCTATCTATTTATTAATATAAGGTCGTTAATGCTTTCCATTAGGGTTTTTGGGGATGTTATTAAAAACTACTTATCTATATTAGATTATATAGGTGCCCTAGATAGAACAGTATAGTAGTTATCGTATTATAGAGGGCCAATAGTAGTAGTTTTCAAGATCTCACCATCCGAAAATTTTTCACCACCGCCCTTGACGCCTACAACTACCACCAGGTCCTGTCCGCACGCTATGCGACGTCTCTGCGTTGGCTCTAGATCTGAACTTCAAAGACCAGGTTCGTAGCCGTCACCACGTACAGGTGCAGAGTCCGATTTCGACGGCCTAATATTATATATTATAGCTAAATAAGATACTCTTAATAATTATAATCTCTAAAATAGATAACGTACTCCATGGGTAAGCGGCCCACACGGGTAAGCGGCCCACCTCAAAACCCCACCAAAAACTGGAAAAATCACACCTTAATATCTCAACAACCACTTTATAATAAATTCTAATAATTTGGATTTGGACTTTTATATATAATCTATAGCTTATATTAAAGTTGCATCGTAAATAGGTTAATAGATTTTAAGATATAGTAACTTGGCCTTGTTTTGGCCTCGTTTTAGCCTCTAAATTATAATATCTTAAAAACTACTAATCTATTTACGATGCAACTTTAATAGAAGCTGTAGAGTATATATAAAAGTCTAAATCCAAATTATTAGAA
>Ga0307507_10007568_pt1 | contig 15649 bp, 12 predicted proteins | sample 7_EM_MG_FD_207223 | JGI IMG/M metagenome (GOLD analysis project Ga0307507, IMG submission 207223) | Populus trichocarpa ectomycorrhiza microbial communities from riparian zone in the Pacific Northwest, United States - 7_EM | ecosystem: Host-associated > Plants > Roots > Unclassified | place... | reverse complement strand
GAGAGAGGAAGATTAACTATTTTGAAAAATCCTAGCGATAAAGCAGAGTCTGAAATTTGATACATAATAGTAGAGCCAAAGCTTATCTACATTAGAATAAAAATGTTTCACATCTTAATAACACTTAACGTTACCTAATGCTCATGAAATTCGAAAATGAAACATAAACTAAGACACCTATAGGGCCCGGCCGTCCGTCCCGTCCAAAGGTCAGGACGGACTGCAACTAGGCGTCCGTCCCGTCCAAAGGTCTCAAACTTGGCGTCCGTCCCGTCCTAGGCTAAAGACGGACGGACTGGACGCTTGGGAACACTGACCTCAATCCATTCCCTTGTTTGAGCTAACGACTGGCGTATAGAAGCCGCTTGTGAGGTTCTCACCAGGATATCCATTATCTATATGGTAATATCAGCAATGGGAGGCAGGAAATCAAAAGGGGGTGAGAACTAAGTACATATCCTGTACACACTGGAACTCCCATCCATGTGAGTGCATATGTTCCAACCATGACAAACGGGTGATTGTGGTCGCTAAGAACCTTAAAAACACTCTCCAGGGAAGCAGCACTCGGTGCCCACGCTTGCGCCAGCTGAGGACTCGGTGACCACGCTTGTGCCATCTGAGCTCTCCGCAATAACTGTTGTAGGTAATAACAGGTTTCTGAATTTTGATGAATTTGGGTGACCTACTAGGTTTAGCGCGGGTGGTAGTAGTGATACGGGTAGTGAGGTCGTTAGACGGATCCGCAGGTGTGAAGGGTTGCAGACTTACAGTAGAACAGTGGCGAAAATCATTTTGTTATACAGTGGCAGCTTTGGGGGCACGTGATAACAGCATAAATTAGAATTAGGGTTAGCCCGAAATGGCGCCAGGGTAGGGCATATCCAGAATGACGCTAAGGTGTTGAGAACACACAGCCGCTGTCGGAGCATGTAGCAAACTCGCCTATTTCACCTTTTCTGCTCTCAGGTCCCCATAGCGGCGTTCCGGATATGCCCAATTAGTGCGATACCATGCGCTTAGCTGCCAACCCTTTCGGATACAAATATCATACCATCGGCCGAGAAATTTACCGTCGAAAAAGTAAAACTTTTGGATAGAATCATCACTCTCTTCTGCCATCATAAAATGGTAAAGAAAAATTTCAAAAATAAAGTGAGAAACGACAAATAAATGCAGTCAATTGTTATATATTGACATATTTTTTCCACCCTCAGAAAAGCTTTCTGTGTGCTGGTCTGAACTCACTTAAAAGTGGTACATTTCGAGTGGTTCCCTACGCTAGAAAATTACTAAAAAATTGTGGGGACCTTAGAAAAAGACTAGCCTGGTTCAAGTAATTCTTTATTTCTTGAGCGATTTTTTTCAATTTCTTTGCATTGTTTGAGGGATAGAAATATGTGTAAATATTTTGTTATTCATTGCGATGCGGGTTGGTTTTTTTTTACAAAGGTTTCACTTTTCAAGGGTAAATTTCCCGGGGGTCCATCTGCTACCTCTGCCTAAGGTCGAGGAGGCTCCCTCCCCGCCGCATTCAATATAAATATCTGTATGACATTTCGGCAGGGACCACAGCAGCTCCATGAGCACCTCTGCCGCTGTCACTGCCTTCCTCCTCCCTCTCCCATCCCCTCCTCCCCCATTTTAAAGTTCTGCCTGGTAGTAATTACTTACTTTCCTTTCCCTCCTGGGTAAGCTGGCCACAGAAACCTATCTTAACTATTCTCTGGAGGTCCAAGGGAGCCGCCTAGGGTGAGGGCATTCGTATATCACACACCCGCCTAAAGCTCTATGCCTATTTTCTTATGTTCCTAAGTCAGGATTTGTTGGTTTCTGTTCACAATCTCGAGTTCGGCATTGGTAGCGGGTATTTTTATCGCATTTGAGATAAGCTCTTGTCGTTTAAAATTTCAATCATGCTCACTTTGTTGTTCTTTTATAGCTATAAACCCTCTTCGCATATTTGTCATCCACTTATTTCATCTCCTTTCACACTTTCTAAAGTACAGCTGTGAGGGTCGTTCAGATAGAGAAAAAAATACCAAGTGTAGGTATATCTAATATGCGGAGAGCAACGTAAAAGCTAGATGTTAACTAAGGCATCATAGCGATTGGTTTCTACTCTGGGCACTGCTTAACTAAGATTATGCTTGCATGCCATTGCCCTCCAGATGTGAACTTGAGGGTGAAATTCGGAGGCTACCCATACTTCTTAGTCTTGCTTTCCAAGGGAGTCAGTATGGTAAAAGCCTCTTGACTGTGAAATTAGCTCTCATTCTATGAACAGAGTCTATTACCATATAAACTCGAAGCTCTCTATGCAGCTGATCTCTTCGCGTATGGTCCTCGATGTAGATCGCCTGCATAATGTATAACCCTGGAGAGCATTGCACAATGTATATTGGTATATTTTCCCCAATTGGCCGATCCTCCGAGTGATCATCTATGATTGCCTTTCTAGTCAAGAGCCACCGGGATGTGCTTATAATTTAACATGGATTGAACGGAGCCCTGGCCTATGGACTGCGACAGCATTTGCGCCTGCGGGAGTATGCTAGCGCACTAAGTCAGCTCTGCTACTCCTTGTGGCCGTGGGTTCCAAAACCTCAGGGCACTGATTTTATTGCATATCGGGGGTGTACAATTAGATTCCGCCCTGATCCGCCGCCTTCAGCCCGGCAATCAGGCTAGAAAAAGAAAAACACCTTGCGATACGAGATTGTTAGGATAAAGAGCGCTCAGAGAGCATCACGGTAAGAATGAGGCCAGAGGAAAAAATGTCCGGGATTCGAGATCGGCAATGATACAGATGGGGTAGAAGAAATCACTTGGGAATCAAATAGTAAGTATGAATGTGGGAGTGGTCTATGTACCTTTTAGGAATATATTAAGAAACGGTAAATCGAGCAAAATCTACACTCTCCTCGATTCTTTGAATTTATAGGGATGCTTTGGATTTGTCCTTTTGTGTTCTAAGCTTAAGCTATCTGGAGGTACCCCAGACTTAATTATCAGAAAATATTTGTGAATACAGTCTCTGCCAGCCGCCAAAGATATCTACTCCCCATTGCAATTATTTAGCAATCATATGGTATATCCTATAAGACTAGCCTCCCCGTCTAGGGTGTAGGAAGCCAGGCCTATAAAATTCAGGCTGGTCTTATGTTAATCTAGCCAGGCCGCCCACGGACACTGCAAATATCTGAAACCTCTACCTGGATCCCTGGGTGCATGGTAGTGTTTCTGGGTTTATGTAGTATCACACCCCAACCAATCCTAAGGACGAACAGATGACCCTCCGCAAGCGAATTTACATATCTACAATCGCCCGGGGGTAGTCCACTCGCCACTCCGGCCTAGCTTTCCTTCAACCCGCCTTCGGAGAGCTTTCGTGAAATTCTTTACTGCTTGAACATTCTCGAAACTCAAAGGAGAGATATCTATGACGCTATATTTCTTCTAAAGCTCTTTTTCCCTCACTTTCCTTAGGAATTCATGACAGGGTGTCGTGTACTGACCAAAATTATTAGTTGTGTTTTCTGTGGGAATTTTTTATGGGCTGTTTTTGGCTCCGGTATGGGATATAAGTTGGGTGCATATCCATGCATAAAGTTCCCACACGATCTTTTATTTTTTAATAATTCCTTTGTGGTGTAGTTGGTATCACACCCGGCTGTAATATTCAGTTAACCGGTTGGTCCCCAGTTCGACCCTGGGCGAAGGGACTTCTTTTTGGAAAATATAGAGGAACGGCTATTCAGGACCAGGGGATTTAGCCGGTATGCTGCGAGTGGGGAAGTCAGTCCGATAGCCCAGTTGTGTTTTGCAATGGAGATCTGGAGATGAGCAAGACTTTTGCCAGGTAGCAAGGACAACCCTCGATAATGGGGAGAAAACGAGCAAGTGCTGACTACTTACGATGTTAGTTCATTGGTGATGGACAGTTTATACCATTAGGCTAGAGGACAAAATGTGGCCTTTGCATACTTTTACCTTAACTTCATAGCCCATTGTACAAAGCATGACAATAAGAGCGGAGAGGTGCTCTATGAGCGAGAGAAGTCCAATGAGAGATCTATAGATGCCGGATTCGGTGGGGTATTAAGAGCGAAGAAAAAACAAGACTCAAAAAGAAGTCCCTTCGCCCAGAGTTGAACTGGGGACCAACCGGTTAACTGAATATTACAGCCGGGTGTGATACCAACTACACCACAAAGGAGTTCTTGAAAGACATGAAATGGTGTGGGAGATTTATGGACGGTTGTACATTCACTTATGTTCTATAATAGAGTCAATAGTGGTCTTTGAGCAATAAATACAATAAATACATGTTTTTATCTTGCCTTTGCAGTGCAGAAGGAGGAGTTCCCACCAGCGTGCTAGGGGCTCTGCTGAAGTGGTTTGTGAGCGGGATGGGAAAGGTCCGAAGGAAATAGCGCAAGCTTAGGAAGACCGGAAAAATCAGGAGATTGTATGACAGAGACCGTAGTTTACCATCACCAAGGTGCTACAAATTAACCTCCTCGGAAAAGGGTGTTCATCAGAATCGACTCTATAGACGAATGCGTGCTAGGAATAGAGTCAAACTCCTTTGATTCGTTAAGTTTTCCGAAAGTCTCCTGGCACTCGATTATTCATAACTTGATGACTCCAAGTTCAACCCGGTAAGAAGGCATTTTGCTAAAAAAGTAACGAGTCTATCCATAAGTCCTAAGAGAGATAATATTATCAGATATATTTAGACCAAGCTGAACGAGTAAACGGATCGAGGTGCGATGGATAGTAGTATAGGGATAGACATACCCCAGGAAATCCTGAAAGACATTTCCAAGATGTAATTTATGAATTGTGCGTTATCAAATTAGCCGCACATCAACCAACCGGAAAAACTCCGGCCACCATAATAGCACTCGTCCATCAACCCTGCTCTCACAAAACTAAAAATTAAAAAATTAACATTAATATTTGGGGCCCATCCACCTATAGACAGCAGTCTAGCAGCACGAGACGGTGCCGACCGTTCAGGGGGGCTTGACGGTTCGAGGGGTACGGGCAAGTAATGCCATTTACCTCTCATGGTGTGCTGTCTAGGGTTTGGTGGGATTTCTGAACATATTATACCTCTAGGGCAGCATCACTTTTTGACTGTCAAGCTATCATATTATACAAGGATTTAAGACGGTAGAAAATTAGGTAAGCACCTTTACACTGTCGGTCGGAAAGTGATGTCGCTAGTACCCCGAGCAGGATACTTACCTCGGCACCCGAGGCGCTCTGTACTATGGAAAGTATCAGAAACCCAGATCTTGCTGAGCGACTTCTTTATAAGCGAAAGAAAAAGATTCGCAAGTCTGAGTGTACTGGGAGATTTTTTTTACCCACCACTTGAATCTAATTTCTAATTAAATTATCCAATAGCTCAAAAGGTCTCACAAGCGATCGTAGAAATAGATTTGATGATATAATCGAGGCGGTTGAACGGCTAAAATACTGGGCGAATGCAGCAAGCTTGGTGCTTGGAGGGAAGCAGACATTAAAAGGATTGAGGATACGCCTACTGCCCTACAGATTCATGCTAGTGGTTTTAGATTGTCCATCTGGCAAAGACTTGGAGCCATTTCCCCCCTTAAAGATGTATGTTTGAACACTTATTAATTTACCCACTTCGCTTCACTCTCTGAAATCCTTCTCTCCGGTCCTTACTTCTACTTGCGACATTTTCAGATGGAAGCAGACAAAACCCCAAGATTCATTCCCCGGTGTTAAAATCACTGATTCTCACTCGATACTAGGGAATGTTCCATGTCGAAATACTAATTTAATGGCCGCACTTGGAGTAAGATGCCTGCGCTCTGAGGCTACAGCGGTACGCGTATGCATTTGTGAAGTGACATGCAGGCTACTAAAAGTTTTCACACCCCTGATTTTCTTTCTTTCTCGTCTTTTCTCGCTTCACTCCGCGCTTCCTGTTCCACTTTAGCCGTTTCGCTCCGTTGCCTGAAACGCTCACCGTCGATCGTTTCCTCCGGATCGATTGTTTTCAACATTTCCTTCACAACCATTAATTCGACTGTGCATCATGATCCGAACTATGATACACTTCTTTCTTTTTTTTCCTCTACACTCACTCCCACCCCTAGCAGTGACGACGGTTTGTCCCAACAATTGAGAAAGCTTCACATATGCTGTTTACTGACTTAGTCCTACCACGTTCTTCAGCTTTCTAGGCGAAGCAAGGTGCGGCGTTGTCGACATTTTGTACGCTCATCACTGAGTTGTTTGATGGCGCCACCGACCGCCCCGTCCGTACGATCACTCCGGCGAGCCGGGGGATGGACATCATCCCCAACCACACCCGGTTCCAGTTCCGGTTCCATTCCCGACTCCTCTTTCCAGTGTCCCCAAGCGTCCAGTCTGCCCTGTGGACACCGACAAGACTCAAGCTGTAGGGCAAGAGCTTCCGTCCTTTGGGAAAGACTACGGTCTAAGCGGGCCACTGCAGGTCTCTAAAGTCCTTTACGGATCGGTAATTCCCGAACGGTACCAGCAATCCTTATCCGTCATCCGCAGTCCTCGCTAATTACCTATAGGGTCTACCAATTACCTACAGGGCCCGCTCTTCACCCGGAGTTCCCCGACAGATTCGTATACCAAGCTCATAAATCTCGTCAAGGACGATAGACAATTATCCGAGACCGTGCTAGGTAAATGGGAGTACTGGTCATCCTACGATTTCATGCGGTTGGGGTGGATTTTATTGATAAGAACGGGGATGACGATTATATTCATGAGCTTAGGGAGTATTCCCTAATTGATTGGATCAGTGTTCGCAACGGGGCAGTCCGTCTGGTTATTTTCTGAACTTGCCCGACAAGTAAAAGCATAGGACCAAGATGGGCGGCGTTGTGTCGTCCCCCGCCGTCTCCCGCCGTCCTCTACCTGAACTTGTCTCACATCGTCGGGCTCTTCGTCCTTCATAATGACGGCCGTCCTGCGAGTTCACGGACTGGGACAGACTACGTTATGCCGTCCCGTCTCATCCGGGGCTCTTGAGAGTCCCCCCACAGGGCCCTGCCGGTGCTCTGGATGGTTGCGAACACTGGATAGGATTCCGGTAGCCACACCGGTGGATATTTCAATCGGGAACTGTATGGATCTAACGCAAAAATCTCAAAGACCTTACTAGTCTATAATATGCGGTGGCGATAATGACACAGAATAGGTTGGATTTCAAAAGGTTGGGCGAGCAGGGAAGAAAGGTTCTGGATGGCATTGGGATAAAATTTAGGGAATCTGCAAGGGGGCTGCAACTGCTGCAAGTCATCAGAAGACTCTTATAGATAAAGCGGTTTCGAGAGGCGGCTTCTAGATAACGCTACGAGAGGTTTCGAGGGTTGGCAAGGGGAGAATGGCTGATGCCGAATATTAGAACACTGTTATAGAGAGGCGAGAAAATTGGTTTGTGCTGTTAAGCAGCTATTGGCGCTGTGTGAAATGTGTGAACGTGACATGAATTCTGTTCGGGCTTCGTCTTCCCCAAAGGTATCGCAACACGAACGGAGAAGACAATACTAGTACACGTCCAATGTAATGAACATTATTCACCCTTCTCTGCGCCACCGCACCTGTAACTTATTCAGTCCTCCAGTAGCACCATAGGAACCAAGAAACGACAATATAAAAAACACCCTCCGTCAATCTCCAAAGTCTAGAAAATAAACAACTGCCAACCTTAACAAGTCGAGCTACTGCAGAAACACACAGAAACGTCGACAATTGCGATCGACGAAAACAAGAATCATTCTACATTGTAATGCGATCGCCATCCAATCTGTGAGGGTAAGATGAAAGCCAGACTCCACCAATTCAGCGTTCAATCTAATGGGGTGCGGCTATTGGATTTCCTTTGTGTCGGCCATTAGCTGGTAGGTGTCCTCAGCAGTGCTCCGAACCGTCCAGGGGTCCCACGAGGGCGGCGGGGATAATGCCAAGAGGACGGGACGGAACACGACAGGGAGGGGCCGCTAGCCGTCGTCCAGTCCAAGGCAAAGGACCCAGGGGACTGCCGGGCTAGGTGGGACCGCCGGGCCCCACACGCTAGGCCTTCCTAGGTATAGTGAGACGCATGTGACAGCGGCTGTTTAGGCAGAGGGTAGGGGGGATAGGAGGACGGCCGGGATTGTGCGGGGGACTATAGGGGGCATCGGAAGACGGTAGGGTGAAGGTAAGGACGACGGGGGTGGGCCATAGACCGCAAGTAATAGGAATGACAGCCGGGCATGTGTTAACAAAAATGAGGGGGACTGTAGGGGACGGTAGGGAATGGGGAATAGCTGCCGGGGATGGCTGATGACGGCTGGGTGTGGGTGAAGAAGGCCGGGTGTGGGTGAGGACGGCCGGGGACGGTAGACAAACTTGAAGTTTCTAAAAATACACTTGAAGAGATCTGAACAGGAATATTCCACAGGGCCCCACGGGGCCCCGTAGGGCGTCCGGCCCCAACTCCATTTCCCATAGTCCGTCCATGGACTCGAAAAAAAAACGGACTACCACCGGCGGTCCGTCCGGTCCTACCTCCAGGACGGACGGACTGGACGGTTCGGAACACTGGTCCTCAGTGCATAGGTAAATATACTAGTGATCATCGAGCCTCTTCAATCGCCCGACGGAGCCCTGCTCCATGTGTTCCGCGAATGAAACTAGCCCTGGAGTGCTCGCTTCGTCGACCTCCAGCCATTCCCTTGATTAGCTAACGGCTAGCGTATAGATGTCGCTGATGAGGTTCTTACCAGGATACCTATCCCTTATGATGGTAATGTCAGCAATTGGAGGCAGGAAATCACAAGAGGGTGAGCAATAAGTACATATCCTGTATGCACTGTAACTCCCATCTCTGGTAGTGAATATTTTCCAACCATGATAAACGAGTGATCGTGGTCGCTAAGAACCTTAAAAATGCTCTCCAGGGAAGCAGCACTCGGTGACCACGTTTGTGCCATCTGAGCTCTTCGCAGTAATAACAGGTTTCGGAATTTTGATGAATGTGGGTGACCTACTAGGTTGAGCGCGGGCGGTGGTTGTGATAGGGATGGTGAAGTGGTTGGGCGGATCCACAGGTGAGAAGGGTTGCAGTTCTAGGCGGAGTGGTGGAAGATGGAAGAACGGTGGACTAGCCGGATACCCCCTCTCTGACTCTCTAGCAAAGGGCAAGCCAAGAGATATATCTCCTCTAGCCTCCGGCCATCCTCACTGTCCTCAGAGCTTGAGGTAAGGGTATCATGTACTGACTAGAATTACTTCTGTTTGCTGTGAGAATTTTTTTATTGGCCGTATTTGACTCGACATTATGGGGTGCTAGGAGAGTGTACTGACATCCATAAAGTCCCCACATCATTTTATGTCTTTCAATAATTCCTTTGTGGTGTAGTGGTATCACACCCGGCTGTAATATTCAGTTAACCGGTTGGTCCCCAGTTCAACTCTGGGCGAAGGGACTTCTTTTTGGAACAGGTAGGGGAATAGCTATTGCAAAGCGGGGAATTTAGCCTGAACGCAGGTAGTGGGGGAAGTCAGTCCAATAACCCAGTCTTGTTTCGCGATGGAGACCCGGGGGTTGTTAAAACTTTTATCATGTAATAAGGACAAGCCCCGGAGATGGGGAGAAATAAAGCAAGTTCTGACAGTCGGAGATGTTAGCTTGCTGGTGATAGAGAGCATCTACGATCGGGCCAGAGGAAAATGAGGCCTTTGCATGCCTTTACGTTGGCTTTGCGGTCCGTCGTACAATGCATCACAATTGGAGTAGAGAGGTGCTGAATGAGAGTGAGAAGAGATCTAGAGATGCAGGATTCAGTAGGGAATTGAGAGTGGGGGAAAAGACAAGATCAAAAAAGAAGTCCCTTCGCCCAGAGTTGAACTGGGGACCAACCGGTTAACTGAATATTACAGCCGGGTGTGATACCAACTACACCACAAAGGAATTATTGAAAGATATAAAGTGGTGTGGGACCTTTATGGATGGCAGTACACCCCCCTTATGTCCCACAATTGAGTCAACCGCGACCCCAGAAAGGTTCCCACAGGAAACGCATCTTTTTATTTTGAGTTCGCATCCCAGAAGGAGAAGCTACCGGCTAGTGTGCTAAGGACTCTGCTCGGAAAAGCTGGGAGTGGGATGACAAAGGTAGGAAGTAAATTGCGCAAGCCTATGAAAGCCAGAAAAAGGGAGTTAGACAACAGAGAGCGCCGCTTGATATTGTCAAGATACTACAAATTACCTCCCCGGGGAAGCCTACGTTCATCTGGATTGACGCCCGGCATGAATGATTACTAGGGAATAGAGTCAAGCTTCTTGATTCGCTAAATGAAATCGTCCGGAAGTCTCTGGGCACTTGAATATTTGTGAGGAGAAGACCCAAATTTCTACCTAGACAAGAAGGCGTCTTGCTACGGGGTAGCCAGTCTGTCTATAAGTTCCGAGAGGGATGGTATTATTAGATGCATTTAGATCAAGCTGAACCGGGACACGGATCCAGATGCGACGGAAAGTAGCTTAGAGGAAGACATCTTGAAGAAGGAATTTCAATGATATAGGTAGAAATAGAGAAGCTACATGAAGTTATCTAGTGATAGGCGCATATCAAGATTTCTGCTTGTCCTGCAACAGCCCACCATAACCTGCAGGGTGCAAAAGATCGGTGCAATTACCGAGAGTGTGGGGCCTAGAGATGTTAATGGTGTGACGTTGGACTACTAGTAGATGAAGGGACAGGGCAGGGAGAGTGCGAAGTTTGGCATACCGTAAGTACTCGAGTACAGAAGTGAGAAACGGAAGCGGTAGGACCTTGGAACCCGCTTTCTTAGCTTAACTTTAGCGAGGGGCCTAGAGCCGAGACAAAACAAAAGGAATATGAACAGCGCCTTACTACGAGAGGCAATTGCAATGTCCTAGCATATTTTCCTTCTAAGTGAGGACTTACGGTAGCTATGTTCTGTTCATATAAGTCTCTCATTCAGAAGGTCGCTAGAAAGCTGATTAGCTTCTTCGTGCTTTAACAGCCAGAATAGGGCCGCCGAATATCAATACCAGCGATGTTCCTTCTATTGGGAGATTACTATTATAGCCTGGTGCCAAGGACTTGTTGCCGGAGGCAAGGAGACTTCCATAGTCCGGTTTATCTACTTTACGGTTCCAGAGTGCCTCTGGGCCTCCTGATCTCTTGGATTCAGCCCACTCAACAATTCTTGAAAACCACTCAAGTTATCTAAATTCACACAAGACCAAAGCTCTTTCAGCCAGTCCCTGTTTCAATCTCGAACGGGGTCCCACATAATCTAGTGTAACGTGTTTTCGCGCTAAGCGGTCACAGTAAGGTCTGAATTAGGATTTCTCATGAAGTAACCTTTCCTTGTTACCCGTTTTCCTTAAATAAGGGGAAAGGTCATGAAAAACATTCCCCCCGGTACCGCAGGGTGTCAAACCAACGTGAACACTTGTACCTCGCAACCAAGTACCACACCTGAAAATCAGTGAGAGTATTCCCGGAGATAGCCACCAGACCCAAATGATACGGCCAATTGCCCATCCTGATGGCAGCACCCTTTCACTCTGGGAGCAAAGCTAAGCGTATTTGATTTTTTCTGTCAAGGTCGCCCGAATTATTGTTGCTGGTATTAAGCTGGGGTACTTGGTTGGGAGGTAGAAGTGTTCGCGTTAATTTGACACCCCGCGGTAAATATTTGGGAATGCCCCACCCCACAAAGGAGCACCAGTATTAGGCCACACTTTCTTCTAACGTGAAAATAAGTTTCATCAGACTATGCAGTATCACCTGAAATGATATCGCGGTTTCGGGTAACTTAAGGGGAGGAAAATAAATATTTTTGGCTTGAACAGCAGGGAAATTGTTAGATTTCTTTTTGGAAATTCCATGTACCCATAGTATCTCATTTAAATTAGTTTACAGTATCGTGATCATATAAGTTTGTGCTAGAAATAAAGCAAAACACTATGTTGCTCCACGCCTGCCTCAGTGGCACAAGACATGACATTGAAACTAGAGGCACGGGATTGGCTTGAGGGGTTAGTAAGCCAAATGAGAAATTTAGAGCTGCCATAATCGGTACTGTATTGGGAGCCGGGAAAAAAACAGATCCAAAAGGAAAGTCACTTTTCCCAGAGTCGAATTTGGGACCAACCGGTTAGCTGAATATTACAGGGGCGGGAGATGGAGGAAGATAGAGGAACGGTGGACTAGCTGGCTACCCCCTCAGTTGCACTCTAGCAAAGCACAAGCCAAGAGATATATCTCGTCTAGCGTCCGGTCATCTTTACTGTCCTCAGGGCTTTAGGTAAGGTTATCGTATACTGACTAGAATTACTTCTGTTTTGCTGTAGGAAGTTTTTATTGGTCGTATTTGACTCTCGATTATGGGGCTTAAGACGGGCGTAATAACTTCCATAAAGTTCCCACACTATTTCATATCTTTCAATAATTCCTTTGTGGTGTAGTGGTATCACACCCGGCTGTAATATTCAGTTAACCGGTTGGTCCCCAGTTCAACTCTGGGCGAAGGGACTTCTTTTTGGAAAATGAAAGGGATTGGATATTGCAAAGTGGGGGATTTAGCCTGAACACAGGTAGTTGGGGGAGTCGGTCCGATAACTCAGTCTCTGTTTTGCAGTAGGGACCCAGGAGTCATTAAAACCTTTATCAGGAAATAGGGATAAGCCCCTAATTTAGGGAGAAATAAAGCAAGTTCTGACAGCCGGAGATCTTAGCCTACCAGTAATAGACAGTATCTACGATCGGGCCAGAGAAAAATGTGGCTTTTTCATGCCTTTGCGTTGACTTTGCGGCCCGTTGTACAAGGCAAGGCAGTAGTAGTGGAGAGGTGCTGGATAAGCACTAGAAGGAAGCCCGACGAGAAATCTGGAGAGGCAAGATTCGGTAGGGAATTGAGGGTGGGGAAAAAGACAAGATCAAAAAAGAAGTCCCTTCGCCCAGAGTTGAACTGGGGACCAACCGGTTAACTGAACATTACAGCCGGGTGTGATACCAACTACACCACAAAGGAGTTCTTGAAAGACACGAAACGGTGTGGGAGATTTATTGACGGCTGTACACTTATGTCCCATAATGGAGCCAACCGCGGCCCCTGAAAAATTCCCATCATAAACACATATTTTTATTTTACCTTCGGGGAGCAGAAGCAGGAGTTCCCGCCAGTATGCTAGGGGCTCTGCTCAAGTAATTTGTGAGCGGGACGGGAAAGGTCCGAAGAAAATAGCGCAAGCTTATGGTAGGAAGACCAGAGAGAGGATATTGTAAGATGGAGACTCCAGTTTGCCGCCAAGGTGCGACAAATTACCTCCTCGGAAAAGTCTGTGTTCACCAGGATCGACTCTCTAGACGAATGGGTGCTAGGAATAGAGTCAAACTCATTTGATTCGTTAAACCAACTTCTCTGAAAGTCTCCTGGCGCTTCAATATTCGTAATTTGAAGCCTCCAAGTTCAACTCATGGTAAGAAGACGTCTTGCTAAAATGTAACAAGTCTATCGACAAGTCCTGAGAGAGATGATATTATCAAATATATTTAGACCAAGCTAAACGAGGACACAGATCCAGGTGCGATAGATATCACTATAGGGGCAGACATACTGAAGAAAATCCTGAAAGACATTTCCAAGATGTAATTCAGGAATTGTGCATTATCAAATTAGCCGCACATCCATGAACCGGAAAAACTCCGGCCATGACAATAACACTACCCCACCAACTCCGCTCTCACAAAAAGCAAAAATTTAAAATTTAAAATTTAAATACCGAGTGGAATACATAGTAGAAATTAATATTTGGGACCCATCCACCTATGGACGGTAGTCTAGTAGCCGAGACGGTGCTGACCGTTCAGGCGGGGTTGACGGTGGGAGGGGTACCGTCAATTAGTGCCGTTTACCTCCCATAGTGTGCTGTCTAGGGTTTCGTGGGATTTCTAAACATAAATTTATCATACCTCTGGGGCAACGTCACGTTTTGACCGTCTAGCTACAAGAATTTGAGGCGGTGGAAAATCACCGATGATCACTCGATACTTGAGAATGTTTCCTGTTGTGGGAATATTTTAATAGAGTGATTTCTAGAGAGAACGGGACACTTCTCTCTCTCTTAAAGGGAAGGGTGAAAACCCTGACTATCTACTATTTGGGAGCGGGACAAAATGAGGAATGAGAGGAATGAGAGGAATGATAGAAATGTGAGAAATGTAAGGAATGAAAGATGCCCGCACTCAGAGGCCGCAGTGGTACGCGTATGTATTTGTGAAGTGACATGCAGGCTACAAAAAGTTTTCGCGCCCCTGTTTTTCTTTCCTTCTTGTCTTTTCTCGGGTCACTCCTTTCTTCCTGTTCACAACTTTCCTTAAGTCTTTCCTTTCGATTAGCATCTCACAATCGATCGTGATCTTCATCTCCGCTTAATACCACCTTTTTGTCTCCACTTAAGCCGTTCCGCTCCGCTGCCTACAACCCTCAATGTCGATCAGTTGGTATGAAACGGGAACGGTGATTGGCTCGGCGTACACGAATTTGACGGTTTCATCGGTAATAAGAAGGGGCCTCACTCACCGATCTGTGGGATTGGGATGAAAGTCAGACTCCACCAACTTAGTGTTCAAGCTAATAGGGTGCAGCACTTGAATTTCCTTTATGTCGGCCATTAGCTAGTAGGTGCCCTCAGTGCACAGTCCGATATCCCAGTGATCATTGATCCTCTTCAATCGCCCGAAGTAGCCTTGCTCCTTGAGTTCTGCGAATGATACTAGCCCTGGAGTGCTCGCGTCGTGGGCCTCCGGCCATTCCCTTATGTAAGCTAACGGCTAGTGTATAGGTGTCGCATATAAGGTTCTTACCAGGATATCTATTAACTATCATGGTAATATCAGCAATAGGAAGCAGGATATCATAAGAGGGTGAGCAATAAGTACATATCCCGTATGCACTGGAACTCCCATCCATGGTAGTGAATATTTTCCAACCAAGCTAAACGAGTGATCGTGGTCGCTAAGAACCTTAAAAACGCTCGCTACGGGAGCAGCACTCGGTAACCGCGCTCGTTCCATCTGGGCTCTTCGCGGTAATAACGGGTTTCGGGATTTTGATGAATATGGGTGACCTGCTAGGTTTAGCGCTGGCGGTAGTTGTGATACGGATGGTGAGGTAGTTGGGCGGATCCGCGGGTGAGAAGGGCTGCAGTTCTAAGCGGAGTGGTGGAAAATGGAAGAACGGTGGACTAGCCGGCTACCCCCTCACTGGCTCTCTAGCAAAGGGCAAGCCAAGAGATATATCTCCTCTAGCGTCCGGTCATCTTCACTGTCCTCAGAGCTTCAGGTAAGGGTATCATGTACTAACTAGAATTACTTCTTTTTTGCTGTGGGAACTTTTCTGGGGTCACGGTTGACTCGATTTTGGACATATAGAGGGTGTAGTGACACCCATAAAGTTCCCACACTACTTTATGTATTTCAATAATTCCTTTGTGGTGTAGTGGTATCACACCCGGCTGTAATATTCAGTTAACCGGTTGGTCCCCAGTTCAACTCTGGGCGAAGGGACTTCTTTTTGGAAAATCTAGGGGAATGGCTATTGC
>Ga0307507_10007567_pt1 | contig 15649 bp, 14 predicted proteins | sample 7_EM_MG_FD_207223 | JGI IMG/M metagenome (GOLD analysis project Ga0307507, IMG submission 207223) | Populus trichocarpa ectomycorrhiza microbial communities from riparian zone in the Pacific Northwest, United States - 7_EM | ecosystem: Host-associated > Plants > Roots > Unclassified | place... | reverse complement strand
GGGACGGGACGGGACGGCAAAACGTAGTCCGTCCTCGTCTTTCATTCCTGCTTGTCGGGCAACTTGAGAAAATGACTGGACGGGACGACAAAATGCCGTCCGTCCTCGTCCTTGAATTTCCAGGACGGCCGTCATTAGGAAGGACGGCAAGCCCCACGATCTAAGACATATTCCGGTAGGGGACGGTAGGGGACGGCGGGGGGTGGTGAGGGACGGCGGAAAACAGCGGAAAACAACGGAAGACGGCGGAAGACGGTGGGGGACGGTGGGGGACGGTCCTTCACTTGGATGTGTCGGGCAAGTTCCAGAAAAGACCGGACGGGACGACAGAATGCCGTCCGTCCTCGTCTTTGATTCTTACTTGTCGGGCAACTTTCGAAAATGACCGGACGGGACGACAAAATGTCGTCCGTCCTCGTCTTCCAATCCTACTTGCCGGGCAACTTTAGAAAATGACCGGACGGGACGACAAACTGCCGTCCGTCCTCGTCCTGGCTCAGGACGGACGGACTGCCCCGTTGCGAACACTGAGTATTCCATAGGGAGAGTCCGGGATTAGTCAGTATAGAATAGGTTTTCTCATGGCCTATCTCTCTTTTCAACGCTGCAAGTATGACAGGCTACCTGCCGGGACTGTACGAGTAGTTTTGGCTCTAATGCCCGGGCCCGACAAGTCCCGTTGGGCCCTCACATGGTCTATTATTGAGCCTACGCAGATAACCTCCCCAAAACGATCCAAGTCCTCACATATGCATTTAGTGATTATCCTCCAATCATTCATGGAGTCTCCTAGCACTTCCAGATTGTGTTACGGCTTATCAAATATAGGGATATTGTGGTGGGGGCAACTGCCTTAGTAAATTGCCGATAATGGTGATTTTTAAAATGATGGTAGAACTTTACAAACTTGTGAAGCTATTAGTTAGTAGTGGGTATACCTCAAATTAACCTCAGGATATCGCAGGGATGGAGCGCCTTTCTTTCAATCAGGAATTTGGGGAAATTGAGGTGCATTTTTCCATGAGATATCAATGGTTGAACAAAGAGGCTTTTTCCCTGTTTTTCATGCGAAAAGGATTAATCACCTAGCTTTCTCCACCTGTTCTGCTTATCTGGTATTGTAGTCAGCATGAAACAACCCCTCTTCAACAGACAAGCCAGTCGAAACGCCTTCGGGGTGAGATTAAGGGCGCGTCTGGTTGCCACCTCAAACCTTCGTTTTGACCCCAATTAGGGAGGTTTGCCCCAAATGTGAATGAAGAGGTGATAATTATGTCAAAACGAATTTTTCTACAATATTAGGGCCAGTTTACCTATAGATGGCCGTCTAGCAACCAGAGACAGTGTCCACTGTCAAAGAAATTCAGTTAGATAAATCTGCTCTAAGCTATATACTGGACACTATATTGACTAAACATGGAACAATTCTGTTGTATTTACACACCTTCAAATGCCTGTCGGTTGCTAAGAATTTAATTCATAATAGGTAGTCAAGCAGATAGTTACGTCTCAACCGTTATCTGATACAGGGCATGAAAGTGTTTGACCCATTTTCCCTTGTCCTAGATTCTTATAGCCAGACTGCCAAAAAGTTACATTACCTACTATGGGTAAAAGGCATCTACTTTGCCACACTCTCCCCCATTGTCAAGCCTCGATTCATAGTCCCATCGTGTCTGGCTGTTAGAGGGACCTCTTCCCGTAAATCCACCCAGAGTCTAACCACCATTTGACAAACCTTCATTTCCGAACAGTATGCACAAGCCACAATGACCCACAACAGCACTCAATCTCTTGAATAAAACAAATTAAAACTATCTCAATTCAAATACAAGTAGCAATGTTTGTCTTATAATAAATATTCTGAATTTTTTGAGTGACTTGTTTTGAAATGATTTTGTTAGCAATCAGATACACTTCTTGGAGCTTGATATTGCCTCATAATGGCAACCCACCACTATTGCAGTTGCTAGCTGCAGCCCTCAGTTTGTGATTATCAAGGTTTGTAAAACCATGGACCACTAGACACACCCTAAGGAAGGACATATTTTTGTTGCAATCCCAATTACTGTATTATAGGAAAACAAAAAAAAGGTAAATTTTGACTGATGATAAAGTCATCACATAGAATTGGCTTTACAAGCCTCCAATACACTCAGCCAATGCCTATTTGCCTACAATCCTTCCCCCGCCCTCAACATAAAGGTATAGCCCCATACCTATTCTAAACATATAAGCTAAAGAAAACAATAAACCATGCATCTGACAATAAAAAATGCGCAATACTGGGGCAATGGTGGAGCAACTAGCTTATAAACAAACCTCCAGGATCAAAGCTACAATGAAGAGTTCGATCACCAACCCATAACTAAAAGATAGGAAAAAACCTTTCTCCAACACTCATAACTCCACAATGGTCAATTCCCCACGACTTGCTCAACCCCCGCCCCATCCCCAATGATGTCTCACATTACTATCTCAACTGGCCACAGACTATCTAACTGCCGGTAGAGACAAAAGTCTATATAACATGTTGAAGCCTTCCGGGCTCCTCTGCCCATTCTTATGCCGGGTTCAAGTAACCCATTGCCAATTGGGCAAAGCGCAAGGGGCAGCTCTAAGGACATAGAAGCCACGGTTCGGAGGAAAATCGGGAAATGGTATATCTGGTTGCCCGGCCAGCCCTGGGTTCTATCTCAGAGACGCAGGGTCCGTGAACCCTACTATACTTATACCCCCCTACGCCCCCGAGACCAGGAGATAATCACACCTTCTTGCTTCATTGCTTTCCACACTTCGCGTTTTTCGTTGCTTGCCACCAAATCCATTCCAGAACAAGACTGAATACCCAATCCCACCCTGCCTACTAGCTAGCCCACTCACAGCTTCACATTCTAGCTAGTGCATCATGGCCCCAAGACGATCCTCTACGCATTGAGGAAGCTCTACTCAAACAAACACACAAGCCACCGCAAATAGAATACAGATAAGCACGTGTAGCGTGCAGCCACCAAGCCGGTATGGCCAGCCCTCTGACACTGCTCCAATACCCAGAGGGAGCAGCGTAGCAAACGACTCTGCAAGCGATAATGCCGAAATTGACCTCCGCATTCCCGAATACAGCCACTCTCCGCCAAGTAACACCAGAACCCTGAGCAGAAGCCTTGACTCCCGCGGTAATACTGGATCAAACTCAGAACCCGCGCGGTGACATAACGAATCCAGGATCTCAAGCTCCCCCATAGCCCTATCCTAAGCCTCAATCAACATGACAACCATGAGAGAACTACTTCATTCCCATGAACAAGACATTGTCGACCACGTTGTTCTCCAACTACGTACCCAACCCACTCCCCAACCTAGCACAATCCCAGCAAAGCCGCCAGGGCTTCACCATCCCCCGACAGATACCCAATCATCCCTACACTACCGCCCTCCTGGCACTCACACACCTTTTGGAAACCCCACCCTCGTACGAATAGCGGAGTTAGATACTCACCTAGCGGAATCGAGAGTAGCAGAGCAAAGGGAGCAGCCGTTACCAGAGTTAAGAGCCCCTGGTACGTCATATCCTATCCAACCTCTTATTATAGCAGAAGGCGAGAGCGCAAGCAGGATGGTAGAGAGCGTGGAAACCATCTTTCCAGGGGTGGAACGTAGTACATTAGTACAGATCATCGAGAACCGTTTCAAGCCAACAAATATCTACCCTTTGTTAGCTAGCGAGAAAGTGTGTGCAGAAACCCACCGAACAATCAATATTGGGGGAGTCGTGTTCGAACAGCTCGAGCGGGATGGAAAAGAAAGCCAATATCGGATGAGTAGTTTCTTTAAGGCCTGGGCTGACTACTGCGGAATCCTGATCAACCTCGGGCCTTATGGAATGCAAGGGGAGCTTGCTACCACCCTATGCATATACCCGATGAATCTCTATGATTTGCTAGAGAAGTATACCTGGGAGGGGGTTAAGGCCTATCATTTTCAATTCCTCCGGAAGCGGGTGGCCAGCAGAAAGAACATATTTCAGCCAACCGAGTGGCGCCAGCTAGATCGTCAATTGATCGCGGCATAATGCTTTGCCCAGCCTGGACTTCGGGCATCCAGGCACCAATCACCAAAAACAATACAAGGACAAACCCCGCTTAGTAGCACGGCACCTTACCCCCCGGGTGAGCGGAAAAGCAATTACCCCCTGCCAAGCACTATCCCATCCATCACCGCAATGCCTAGCCCCTTGCCCCAACCTCCCACAGCCCAGTCCTGCCGCAATTGGAACTTCAGAGAATGCAAGCTGGCACAGTGCCGCTATCAACACTCCTGTATAATATGTGGCAGGTAGCCACCGCGCGTCGCAATGCACACTCGGAAACAACAGCCTATCGCACACACAACGCAATGCGCACTCAGGACTTTAGTCCTCTCTACCCCCATGGGAGATAGCCCCCCAGTCTTGATGCATCCTTAACCCGCATTCCCTCCACCCTATCTCTTTGCGCATCACACTCCCGGGAACCGGCTCCCTCCCCTCCACCCCCTTTTTTCTTCACCCATATACACAACCGATTAGCTAAGCTTGTCCCTCCTATAGCTACAAATACTGCCACTGCCCCGACCCATCAAGTCTCTACTCCCCAAAGCGGTGATACTACCCCCTTACCGGTCCACGTTAGCCAAGCAATTGCCCACCCAACCACTAGTATCCACTATCAATTATTCACACTGCATCCATTCCCAATACCGGCAGGCCGGCTAAAGCCTGCCGGGTGGGAGAAACTTACAGGCAACTTCCCAGACAAGCGAGTCACCCAGGCCATTATGGGAATCTGCAGGTATGGAGCACGAATCAGATTCGAAGCAGTTCGGAGGGCACCAACTATCCACCCCAATCTGGCCACTACCCAGGCAGATACCAATCAGGTAATGGCCAATATAACACAAGAGCTCAAGCTAGACCGCCTGCTTGTATACCCAAATACACAGTCTCTACCGACCCACTATACTACATCCCCTCTAGGCCTTATCGACAAGTCAGATGGCGGCAAGAGGAGGATCCACCACCTCTTCTATCCCACAAACACAACAGGCTCGATCAATTGGGGAATCCCGGAAGAATTCGGGACCATTGCCTATAGCAGCGTGCACGATGCAATCCAGGCTATCCAAACTATGGGTGTAGGCAGCCTACTCATCAAGCGAGACTTCGAGTCGACTTTCCGCCATATCCCATTTTCCCCGGTAGATTCCCCCCTTCTAGGATTCCACTGGCAGGGCAAATACGAGGCGGAGTGGTTTTTAGCATTCGGGCTCAGAACCGCATCATACCTTTTTGACCTTTTCTCCGCAGTTTTCCATTGCATCTTAGGGGAGGAACTTCGAATTCTAGGGCTCCCGGCAAGAATCATACACTATTTAGACGATTTCTTAATTGTCCTACCGCCACACTCGGAACCAATCAAATATCCTACTGTATTCGCCAGACTCTGCGAGGAAGTTGGCTTAAGGATCAAAGAGTCAAAGAACGAAGAGGGCACCAGAGTTAGTTTCGCAAGCATCGAGCTCGATACCCGACAGATGGCGATTCAACTCCAAACCAAAAGTTACTCAAAGCTCAAACTATTGGACCGAGCATCACGGAAAAGGCATTAGTTTCCCTTCTAGAGCTTCAAAGGATTACCGGTTACCTTATCTTTGGTACGCCCGTAGGGCCACTAGGCCGTACCTTCCTCCGGCGACTTTATAATATGCAGCTATATTTCCCACCAGGCAGCGGACACCACAGACGTCGTATCTCCGGTAAGGCACGGAAGGACCTTGCTTGATGGGCCGAGGCACTAGCTCATAACCCACAGCTGTCGATAGCCCTCCGGAAACGCAAAATAATCCGTACTTGGTCTGATGTCACAAGTACACAGGGACTAGGCGGATACTACACTTGCCCGGCACAACCCTACCCACAACCAGACTCGGTGTTGTCCATAGCCCTACCGAGCCCGAGGGTTCACGCAAGAGAGCATAACAATACACAAGAAATGCGAGCTGCGGAACAGATCTTGCTCTACTGGAGGAAGTCTTGGGAGGGAACGAGGGTCGTTATGCATACCAACAATCACACAGTATCCTACGGGTTAGCAAACGGAACAATACGTGGCACATCAATGACGGTACTCAGAAGGTGCCTCCTGCGTGCCACAGAAGATGACTTGGAGCTCGAGCCGATATGGATTTCCACTAACGAAAATGCTCTTGCTGATACGCTCTCGCGCTTCAACCATGACAGCGTGACTAACCTAACATCACAGTTGTTACCCGAAGTCTGCACCCTCCCCGGTCATGGGTTACGGACATACAGCAGTCGGGGCTCTCTAGATTAGCAGCCTACTACCTTTGGCGGGGATTGGCACCATCAACGTGACGCACCTATGACACACCGCTATCCCGGTTCTCAGTATTTATTTCACTCGCTAACTACCGGCACTCAAAGGGGGCATGCTCCCCGGCTGAGACCACCTGGTTACTAGAGTGGTTATGCTCTTTAGCCGGAACAGTTAAAGTGAAAGCTTTAAAACTCTATCTCACAGGCATCAAATCATATCAACTCGATTTGGGAATCGACTGCTCAGCTTTCTCAGATGCACGACTGGAAAGGACCATCCAGGGGATTAAGCGGGATCACTACGAACCTGAACGCCAGACAAGAACCCCGCTTACCCGCCCCAAGCTCCTGCGCATCCCCTCACACCTCACATCACGAGATTATGACTGCATTACACTTCGGGCTGCGTTTACCCTTGCCTTTGCTGGTTTCCTCACAGTGGGGGAATTTACTTACCGGGAAGCCGATACACACCTTGGCACTCTCTTCCACAAGTGGTTTATCACCAAAGCTAGTATAAAAATATCCGACAATAGTACTTACATGGAATCAACCCTGCCGGCTTCAAAGAGAGACCCCTTCCGGAAGTGGATTAAGCTTACCATAGCAGCAACCCAGGATGAGGGGTGCCCAGGAGAGGGCATGAAACGATTCCAGGAAAGGGATACCCACTGACCCGGTATACCCCCACTTTTTTGCGTCGGCCAACATACTAGCAACCAAAGACCTTTCTCATGCGAATACGTTGTATCCAAACTCCAACACCTATCCCGTATAGCTGCCCTTAGCCCAGGGACATGGAACAGACACTCCTTTCGTAGAGGAGCCGCAACCTCAGCTGCCCAGGCCGGTATGTCTGAAGCCGAAATTCAGATCCCCGGCCGGTGGAAATCCGATGCATACAAGTCGTACATCGAACACCCACGCAAGCAGCGGATTGCACTATCAGCAAGGTTCCTGCAGCCCCAGCCACAGGTTTAGGCCTAGTAACCATCCCCATCAGCCTGCCTCCGAAGGGTGGGAGCTTGTTACCACCGCACGGCAGGCTAGTTCTCATTTTCCGTCCACACACCTGCCTCAAAGTGGGATATCGCGGTGGCAACAATCCCTCTGGCAAGTGCAGCGGCATCAGTCCCCAAAGCCTCCGGCAGTGGAACATCATAACCGAGAACAATGTATTATCGGATAGGGTTCCTGTATTTCCCTTCAGCATTGTCTATCATAGGTCTTTTCTTAGCAATTTCTTTTCTTCAGTCATTTACTTTCTTAATACACTCGTCTCTCACTTTGGAAAATTGGATGGAGGGTTCAAGTAACCCATTGCCAATTGGGCAAAGCGCAAGGGGCAGCTCTAAGGACACGGAAGCCACGGTTCGGAGGAAAATCGGAAAAAGGTATATCCGGTTGCCCGGCCAGCGCGGGGTCCTATCTCAGAGACGCGGGGTCCGTGAACCCTGCTATACTTATACCCTCCTACGCCCCCGAGACCAGGAGATCATCAGGCTTTCTTGCTTCATTGCTTTCCACACTTCGCGTTTTTCGTCACCCACCCACCACCCTGAAAACGATGCGCCCTCATTGCCATCTGGGATATCGCGGTGGCAACAATCCCCCTGGCAAGGGCAGCGGCATCAGTCCCCAAAGCCTCCGGCAGTGGAACATCATAACCGAGAACAATGTATCATAGGATAGGGTCCCTGTATTTCCTTTCAGCATTGTCTATCATGCGTCTTTTCTTAGTAATTTCTTTTCTTCGGTCATTTACTTTCTTAATACACTCGTCTCTCGCTTTGGAAAATTGGCGATAGTTCGCCACTGTGATCTACACTCTTCCATGCATGTCCCTTCTTCCATTTATGTCCCTTCTTTCATGCATAGCACAATCATGCTAACACAGGAAACAACAAATATGACAAGGAAAACTCTTCAAGCTCAGTAGCCTACTTGCATTTGACGCATACTTCACTAATCCAAGGCGCATATCCAGTTGTTTGCCGATCGCTAAAAGTCTAGGATGCACATGCCGAGTAGCATCAAAGAACCCGCTCCTGCAGAGCGTATCTATCCGTTGCGTACATGCCATGAACTTGTTTATCTGAATGTTGATGTGTAGTGATGGACACGATCAGATCACGCTCGATCAATGATCGATCATATAGTGCTCAATCATCTTGATGACAAGGCCCTCTCGATCAGCTCATGATGGATCATTGTGACATATAATCTGATTGATTTCATCGATCATGGTACTGCTCTATCATAGTCGACTATGATCGAGCATGATCGACTAAACGCGATCATAATCGATCACTCACCAGCAGATAGCTTCCTTTGTGCAACTTTAAAGCCAACCCTTCATGTATTCCAAATTCCTCTCTTCACTAATAATGATAACTCTAACTAGAATATATATACAAGTTTCCAAGTCAAGAACACCTATCAATTTTAAGACTCTTTAATCACAGGTAACTAAATACTTGTCCAAGAATAAAGGTGAAAAGCCACTGAATTTAAGCTAGATTTTGGACCAGGAACAAAAATGACTAGCCACTCTGTATTCACAGATAACCCACTCCTCGATCACTGGATCATGCTAGAGCAGTCCTAAGATGCAATCATGGTCGATCCCTCGTTTGCTCGATCATGCTCGATCATGATCGATCAGGTCAACCCATTTGATCAATCATTCGATGATAGAGTCCCCTCGATCAGATCATGACCGATCATGACACCCATAACCTGATCGATCATCATCGTGCCCATCACTATTAATGAGTCCTGTGTGTGTATCCACCGGGTTGTGTACATGCTCAATAGGTTATGTGCATGCCTGATAGGTTGAATATGGCAAACAGCATTCAATAATTTCAATATATGCCATGCAACCCCAACCAGTGTTCCAAATCTCATGACATCAAATTGTCCTGAGCCTCATTACCCCAACCCTAACATGGTAGATCTAAGGACGGTGGTTGAATCGTGATTGACCATTCTGAAATCTGAATCAAACATTCATACCAGTTCATCATCCTTTCCCCCTATGCGTGATCAGTGTTCCCAACCGTCCGGGGGCCTGACAGGGCCCGGAGGACGGGCTGCCAATAGCCCGGGACCGGACGGGACGGCAGAAAATATGCCGTCCTCGTCCACAAAATCTAAAGACGCCCATCTTAAGCAAGGACGACGACAGGACGGCAATCTGAGACACAAATATGCAGGGTCTGCATGAAGACTGCGGATTTGTTGTGGGAATTGTAGTCAATGGTGGGGGACTGTAGGGGACTGTAGGGGACGACAGGGACTGCGGGGGACGGCAGGGGACGGCAGGGGAGTGCTGGTGACTGTAGCGGACTGGGAGTGACGACAGGTGACGGTCGGCAACCGCAGTCCCTATGAAGGAACGCTAGGGATGGCGGATGACGGCAGGGGATAGTGGGTGACTGCAGGGAAAGCTCGGGGACCGTAGTGGACAGCGGAACACTCTCAGTGAATACTTGTGACTTGAATAAATGATGGGATACAGTTGGTATGGTGGGTTCGCGTGGAGGATAATCATACCAGGAGTCCAATTTGCAATAGAGTCTTCATAGATCAAATGGAATTATGAAGTGGGGAAATATGTTAAGGTAGTATCGAATACCAATAATAAAGGGGCTGTAAACTCGGCAATTGTTTAAAATGGAAGATAATATCTGATACAAACCGCAAGATCAGCTTGATACAGTAGTTCACCATCAAGTTTGACTTCCCCTATTTTTCCTATCTCGATTCCTCGATTTCTACAATCTTTATCCCGTATGTCAATTCCACTTAAGGATTCCGTATCAGAAGAACCCATCTGCGATTTTGATGTTAGCACGGTGCCAGGTATCTCAACACTTTCGACCTCGGCATCATTGAAGGTATCATACGGAGGAGTCCCTTGGTTATAACAGCCGTCACACTACGAGTATTCTGAGTCGTGCACTGAGTGGCCTTTGACTCCGACAATGGCAAGCGGCTCAAACTCGAGTGAGAGAGGAAGTGGAAATTGGGCTTACTATTTCGTGTAGCCTTAATTCTTGGCGTTTCGTTTCAAAACAAATCCTAGTGCAAGAATCCAATAGCCAAATTGAGACATTACAGGGGTTAATATAACGGTGGGGGACCGCCGAGCCCGACGTCCTCCACTCGGAATCGTCGGGCAATTTGGCTGGAGGACGGGACGGGACGGCAAAAAGTCGTCCGTCCTCGTCCTGACTCAAGACGGACGGACTGCCCCGTTGGGAACACTGTGCGTGATCTATTTATTCAGTTTCCGATATACACTCTACTTCTATCGTTGGTACTCCTTAGTCCAATCTGCGTTCGGCTATTCATGGTTTGAGCTCCGTCTGAAGTTTTAATTCCACTTGGGTTAGGGTTCAAGCCGGTATTACGATCCAGGCTAGGATTCCGGCCGGCCTTGGGAATTGACCCGCCAACCGGGTTCCGTCGTGTATTAAGGTTTCGCCTAGTGTTCAGATTTCGTATGGAATTGATGGTTGCGGTATTTTGGTTACGGCGGTCTCTCCTTCGGGCTTCGTCCTCTGAATTGTCCGAGCCGCCTTACCCGAACCTGCTCTACCGAGCAGCGCTGGTTCGCCGGCGGGTAACCTCCGACGCAGCGTGGCTAAAGATGGAGGTGTAGACTTTGTGCGTTTTCTTTGGCATGTGTTCCGTCTCCGGCAGGTTGTTTTCCCCCGGGGGTGAATTAAAGATAATTTCCACGGTAAGGGTCTGGCTTTGAGGGATCGCTGGTAGGTGGTCTAGGATTTAGCATTCAATTCTCGTTGGCGACACGTTTTGTGAGTAGGGTGAGTGTAGTACTCTGGGTCATACCATGGTGACATGTTTACGAAGTATTGCCACTCTGTTTTTTTCTCATAAGTTTGGGGCTCTTGGAGTGGGTGGCCTGGACATTGTGAGACACGAATTCCGATTTCCGGAGCCCTGTCTGGAATACTAAGCTCTCGGTTGAGACTGTATCCAATAGTGTCATCATAGAAGTGCCAAGTGTACTTTCCGCATTAGTATGATCACCACTTATTTGTGATCCCACATTCGCCTCGAAGGTCACACCCCAGGGAATGCACCTTGTGCCGTCCTGTGTAACAGGGTTTCTTTCACATTGTCTCTTCTTCGGGTCGTTGCATGTAGTTAGTCTGTTTTTTGTTGGATATCACTGGTGATCACTCCGCCTACCAGCATCGTTCACTTGTACCTTTGCCTATTGAACCGCACATTAATTTAGTAGTTTTCTTTGTCACTTGTTATAAATCCCGAAGGAGCAAGGGGTACACCTGGTTGTGATGCTTAAAACCCGACGTGCAGCCATCCGGGCCACGCACACCGCGTTATCACTGATACAACTTGATACCCCTTGATACCCCTTACTCGTGGCAGTTAAAACTAGATTTTTCTGGGATATCAGAAGGATACCAGGAGAAGATAGCAGATAAGGTAGTAAGCGAGAAGGCCTACCGTCAGTATCAGGAACTGGTTGGTGGGCAAAAAAACAAAAAAACAGCAGACCGGCGAAAGCGTACCCAAGTTACAGTTGTTACCCCTGCAACAATTATAAAGCCTAGGGAAAAAAGGGACAGAATTGATGCTCAGAAGACATCACGGGAGGCGTGCAAGCTTACTAAGGAAACGACAGCTTTAAGCGAAGTCCCTGGCCCAGCTCTGGGTGTGAGAAAGAAAAAAAAGCTCTTTATAACACCGGGGGAGCCTTCGGTCAGCATGTCCACCATTACAGAGAAGGAGGTGGAAAGTATGAGTGGGCAGGGGCTTAACATGCCCCTTGATGACATCAATTGGGAGGATAATGACCGCGATGGAAGTGAGTATAGACACTCAATTCAGGTGCTATCAGGAGGATTGGAGGGTTTATGGGTATCTGGTTGGCTTGGGGGAGTTAGGAGGCTGGAGTTGAATAGCCGGGGAGGAAATTTGTTTATAGATTCTACTATGCGCCAGTCGGAAAGGGTTTCAAAGTCTCGGGCGTGAGACAGGTCTATGTGTAATTTTTGTCTGATCGGCATCTATGTGTACCGGCACTTGGATTCGTGCAAAACAACCCACTCTTCCATAAAAGAATTCCCGAAATGCAAGTAAACTTCTTGAAAATTTCTCTGAAGGTAGATATAGGATTATAACCCCTTATGAAATTTTCAAGGCGAATATCTACCCAGGCAAAAAGGATATTTGCATTTTATCATGTTGATGATAAAGTTATCACAGGTGGCCTGACTGGTAAACTTTTGATACACTTCACCAATGTCTATTTATCGGCAACCCTTTTAACTCTCATCCCTCAAGATAGAAATATCAATTTCACATGACACAAGTCCCGCGGTCTCGACTGACCTTACGAGGTCAAGACCCTTCCAAAATCCCAACCCTGCCCTTCCTGATCGGTAGGCTGTCCCACTGGTTTCCTATACAGTATATTCTCCACTGAAGGCACAGCCTCCGGTTTCCTATACATTATATCCTCCACTCAAGGCACAGATGCCGTTTCCTCCGTCTGGTCGGTATCCTCTGCTGATCAGTTGAGTTCTGTGCAAGATTTCGATTTCCTCCAGTATTTAGGTTCTAGCCAGTATTAGGCCCCAGGTCTAGGGTTCACAATAGTCCGACCGGTCAAGTCTTGGGGGTAGGACCAGACTGCTCTGTCCAAGTTGATGTCAATGACTGGACCTGACTAACTCGGGTTGTCCGGTCCGGTTAGGTCTAGTCCCCGACCAGTCTTTATCCAATATTGAATAGTCACGTAATATCACTTGCTTTGGGTCTGAAAACAATTTGATCCTAATAAATCAGCTTTTACTACCCCAAATCTAAGCGAAACACTATCACCACTCTGACTCTTCTGAGATTTCACTATATAATTGATAGAAACAATAAATTTATTTAAGAAACATTTTATTTGATCGTAATATATTGTTATAACAATTGCACAATGCAAAACGGGATGCTAATTCTGTCAAAGGGCTGAGCATATCCAATTGCTTGGTGGGCCTGGTCCGACCAGTCCTGACCAAGTCTGGTCTGCTCATCCTGACCATCAGTTGGCCTAATTTCCACCATTGGACTAGACTTGACTTTCGACCAGACTAGCTAGTCCAGTCCAGTCTTGCTCGGACCATTCGGAACCCTGCCCCGGTCAGGATTCCGGCCGGGGCTCAAAAATAACTTGGCACCCAGATCCTGTCGTGAATTAGGGTTTCCTCTAGTATGCGGATCTTGCCTTAAATTGATGGCTGTGCCATTGTGGTTTCCCGCCGTCTCCCTTTGTGAGAGAATGAGGCTTCGTCCTCTGAATTATCCGAACTGTCAGGGCTGAACCTCTTCTACCAACAAATGTAGGTTTGCTAGTGAGTAGTCTCTGACGTAGTTTCATCAACGGTAAAGGTGTTATTCTGTGCGTTATTTTTGGCATCTATTCCGTCAGGTTGTTAGTTCCGGGAGAGGATTGAAGATAGTTTCCACGGTATCATACAAGTCTCCCCTCGGGGGTCACGCGGTGATCTAGGGTTCAGCATTCGATTCTCGTTAGCACTAGGTTTTAAGTGCTGGGTGAGTTTCGTATTCTTGGCCTTACTTTTGTAGCATATTGGTTGAATATTGCAAATCTGTTTTTTTTTTCCCCAGCTTAGCGCTCTTAGAATAAGCAGCCTGGAAATTATGAAACACAAATCCTGATTTCCGGGGTCCATTAGGGCAACCAAGGTCTTAGTGGAAGCTTGATCTGATCGCATGATCATACAAGCGCCAAGTGTGCTTTTTAGAGTAGTAGGATCACCAACCACTCCCGATCCCGCATTGATCCGGCAAAGCCACACCCCTCGGGATGCGCCTTCTGCCCTCTTATCTAACCATGTTTCCTTCCCTTCTTTCTTTCTTCGGCCTGGTATATGTAGCTAGTCGATTTCTGCGCTTCTTACTCATTAGACCCTTGTGGCGAGTTGTCTCGTTTCATTTTTGCCATCTTGACTATATTTATTGTTACCCTTAAAGCCAGTCAACCACTCATTCCTTAGTATGCCTGCTGCAGCCGGCTGATCTTCGGGTTGTATTATGAGCATGGATTTTAAAGTACTAGGACAAAGCTATTCGTCTGATCAGTGGCAACCAGGCAACTCCTCAAAACACCCCACCTCAACGATCAACCACCCCTCAACAACCATGCCTCCAGAAAAGACTGGCAATCTCACAGAGTTTGAGAAAGGGCAAATTGTTGCCTTGAAAGAAAAATCTCGGACTTTTTCTGAAATTGGAAAGATCTTAAGTCATCCCAAGAGTACTGTTCTAAGTTTCTACAATCGGTTCCAAAAGAGGGGTGATGTGAAAAACCTCCCCATGCCTAGAATATACCAATTTATCGATACCAGAACCCATCGCCGCCTAGTCAGAGAGTCCAAGAAGGCACGCCGCCTCCCCTTATCAGAATTGCGCAGTGAGGTTGCACCACATGCCTCAGTCAAGACCATCAAGCGAGCTTTACCATCAGTCAACATCAAGAAGTGGAGAGCCAGGAAAAGAGCCTTTCTGAAAGATGAGCATGCTGTCAAGAGGCTAGCTTGGGCCAAGAAGTATAAGGATTGGACACGGGAGGACCTTGAGGGTCATCTATAGTGATGAATGCATGGTTGAAAAGTACAAAGATCCTAAGAGTATTTGGGTGTTCAGAACACCTGAGGAAAAGTGGCATAAAGACTGCATTCATGGGGTTACAAAAGGACCTGGGATAAAGTTGATGGTATGGGCTTGTATTTGGGGTAAAAATAAGGGTCCTCTGATTCCTATTTTTGACAAGAGTGTGAATAGATTTGTATATATTGGAGTTTTGGAGGATGGCTTAGTTGATGTATGGCAGGAGGTGGAGGACACAGTTGGGGATCCTATTTTTCAGCAGGATGGTGCAAAGATACATACTGCAAGAGATACTATGGCTTGGTTTGCAGGAAACAACATACAGGTTATGGAATGGCCACCCAATTCCCCAGACCTCAATCTTATTGAGCACTGTTGGAAGAGGTTGAAGGAAAAGCTACACCAGCGCTTTCCCAACATTCAGAAGACTAAGGGGGGGCCAGATACTGTTAAAATATGTCTAGCAGAAGCTCTTGATGTGGTTTGGACTCAAGATATGGAAGGGGATTTTTTGGAAAGCCTGTGGGAGTCTATGCCTAGGAGAGTGGCTGCTGTTCTAGATGCAAAGGGATGGTATACTAAGTATTGATTTTTTTT
>Ga0307507_10007566_pt1 | contig 15653 bp, 6 predicted proteins | sample 7_EM_MG_FD_207223 | JGI IMG/M metagenome (GOLD analysis project Ga0307507, IMG submission 207223) | Populus trichocarpa ectomycorrhiza microbial communities from riparian zone in the Pacific Northwest, United States - 7_EM | ecosystem: Host-associated > Plants > Roots > Unclassified | place... | reverse complement strand
TCTCAGGGGCTCGAAGGCCCTGAGAAGATATCTACAAGATGGCCCGCGCGTTGTCACGTGACACGTCACGTGCACGTCGCTGAGCTCAAAGAGACTGCCCAAGCACCCCCCCTACCAACACACCCCCCCAGGCTCTATGAGCTCTGGCGAATAGGAAACCTCTCCGTGATGACTATACCATGCTCCGTGAGGCTGTAGTTAGTAGGTAGGAGTAGTACAGGCAGTAAGAAATGCAATTAAGAAAGAATTTCAGAATTTTAACGACGCTCAATCGTCCGTCTCCCATGCTGAAAAATAGTATTAGTAAGCTTTTGAAAATTGGAATCGAGTCGATTGGCATCAATTCCGAGGTTCCGCCGGTCGTAGTATGATTTCCTAATTAGGCTTAGGTGGCCCAAGAGACTTTGGTGACTCCGACACCCGTCTTGAACGCCTCATGTGCATTCTTTGGTAGAGCCTTCGTCAAGCCGTCTGCTGGCTGATCCACGCCCGGTATACGGCGTAGCTTAATCCAGCCCCGTTCAATATCCTTGCGGAGCTTAATATCCGCATTGTTGGAATTACAAGGTCATAAGGTCACAGCGGAGGTGTCTTGAGGGTCTATTTGATGATAGAGATGACGCAGACAATAAATATTGATTGATTCGTGATGCAGTAGATGCGGTTGATGTCTATCTAGATTGACATGCAGAGCTCGCTCTCGCGACGTGTCCAGAGCTTAGTTAGCATCTCTCGCTTAATTCTGACACTCCCCCATGCTGACGACGCTCTCCTCGTCTGTCCCAAATAGGCAATTATGAAGCTATTCCCAAATACCTTGTAAGTGCCATTTGGCCTACGTACAGAGGGAAAACCTATAGTAGGCGAAAAACCTCCATAACTTGCTCCGTCTCCGTCCGTTACCGTCTCCGTTAGTTACCGATTCCTAGCGTTGCACAGTGCTTCGTAAATTAGTCAATTGGTAGCTGTTTTATAAGCATATTTCCCAGCTAATCTTTGCCTGGTATATATACCACTTTAAGTTAACCTCGCTAAACCATATCGTTTTGTACGAAGAGGTATTGAGTCTTAATATACTTGGCTTTCTAGTAGTGTTTTATATCGTATAAAAGGTCAACCATACCCTTATTATCACAGTAGAGTGTAGGGATAAAAGGGTTATTGTTATCTCTCTCTTCTAGATCTCTTGTTAGCTTCTTAAGCTATACTACTAACCTTGCTCCTTTTAATACCGCCATAATCTCTGCTTCTATTAAGCTTAATGCCATTAACTTCTGCCTTTAAGCCATCCAGATTACTGCTCCCCTATAGCATATAACTGCTATGCCTTGGAATGATATCCGATCATATTCTATTCCCTACATAGCATTGGTAAAGATATTGTAACCAGTAGGTAACATAAGCTTGCATAGAGGAAGGTAAACTGCTTAACTTAAGTAGGTAATTCCTGCTTTAAGAGTGCCGTTTAGATATTATAGTAGCTACTTACTTAAGCGGTAATGCAATTCTCCTAGTGCTACTATAAACCTAGCTAACTAACCGACAGCGTAGCTAGTATCAGGATGTATATAGTTTAAGAGGTAGATTATAGAGCTAATAATCTACTAGTACACTGTCGCATCGTCATACTTAAGGAGGCTTTTAATATTGGGCTTTAGGACAGTACCTGCTGGTATTAATAGCTTAGCCAGATTGCAGTTATCTATTTTTAGCCGTTTAAGTAGCTTCTTAGTGTACATCGTCTGATATAGCTTAAGGGTTCGGTTTGTACAATCTCGCTTAATTTAGAAGCCTATAAATACTTTTATAGGACCTAGGTCTTTACATCTCCATTCTCTTAAGATTCTTATCTTTATGATATTAAGGTATTAGCGCTTTCCTGTAATCAGTATATCGTTAACGAATAGCAAGATATATACTTTATTTCCTATAAAGAGATTGGGGTTAGTATTAGCTGCTTTTAAACCTATACTCTTAAAGAACTTCTTAACCATCTAAAACCATTCTCTTAGTGCCTACTTTAGGCCATAAAGTAACTTATTCAGCTTTAAGTAGACGTCTTTTACGCCCTTAAGCTTAGGTTCGAAGTCTCTTAATAGGTTAGAAATCTACATATAAATCTATTCTTGTAACGGCGGGTTTAAGAATGTAGTTTTAATATCAATATGGTTAAGCTTAAGGTCCTTAGCTGCCACCTTTACCATTAGGAACCTAAAGGTGTTATATTATACGACAGATATAAATATCTTAAAATAATTAATATTAGGGGTCTACTTATCTCCCTAAATATATAGTCTTGCCTTCTTGCGAATTACTTCTCCCTTAGTATTATACTTATACTTTAGAACTAGCTTACTTAGGAGTAATAACCTTCCTTCTAGTACTCTCCCCCTTATAATAGTATAGGTGTGTATCCTCTTAAGTAAGAGGAATTCTTTAAAGATAGCTTTTATCTAGCTAGGAGCGTCCTCCCTTAAGGCCTAATCTAACTTAATAGCGTTAAAAGGTGCTATAGGTGCTCCTATAGAGGTAGTATTCTTAGCTTCTAGGTAAATAGCTTTTATAGCTATTACTAACTAAACCACCATATCATTAAAAACCCTTATATTTGGTAACCTTCTAGACCTTATTCTCTGCGCATAAGGAATGCGTATTAATGTGCTTTATACAGGCGTCCCACCCTTAGTATTACCTTAATTTAAGTGTCCCACTTAATCTTAACCTGGGCTTCCTACTTAATTAGAGTAGCCCACTTGGTCTTAACCTAGGCTTCCCACTCGTTTAGAGTGGCCCACTTAGTTACTATCTGGCCTACTTATAGTTCTCATAACTAGAGTCTCTGTCAGCGCGTTTAAGGTAGTAGGGGGAGGTATAGGTCGGTTCGTAGCTTAGCTTATAGCGTAATTTAAGTGTCCCGCTTAATCTTAACCTGGGCTTCCTACTTGATCTAAGCGGCCTACTTAGTTACTATGTCTCGTAGCTTACACCTAAGGTGCTCTATAAGGGAACCTATACTCGTTCACTTTAGCATCTCCAAATAGCTTAATTGCTTAGGTATGTAGGTTTATTATCTTAAATTAACTACTCCCTTTTAACCCCATAAAAACGTAGTTAGGTTTTATTCTCAAATTATACTTTCTAGGGTGTTTCTTAAGCGTATTAATTGGATTGGCGTAACACCCAAAAACAACTAGATTCTTTAAGTTAGGAACTTATCAGGTGTATACCTTATAGGGTATAATAGCACCACTATACTCATCATCAAATAGAAGTGCTGAGGTGGGTACTTAATTCTTAATCCAGACAGCATGCTTAACTGCGTAGCACCAGAGTTCAACTGGTATATTTCCTTAAAATAGAAGTGACCTTATCTTGCAGTCAACTGTGTAGATCGCGCACTCGATTGCGCCATTATACAAGTGCTTATATAGCGGACAAGGTTCAAAGTTAATACCCTAGGGTATTAGTTCGTCTTAAAATCTACGGCTAAACTCCCCCTTTCTATTATCCGCTTAAATCCATACAGCTTTGTTACCAGTGAACCTCTCTGCCCTTGCGATAATCTCTTTGATATATGGCAGTACCTCTTCAGTTTGGAGGGTTTTAAGAGGAATAACCCAAGTATAGCGTATGGCGTCGTCTAGGGCTAGGAGGTAGTAGTTATAACCTCTGATCGATGTACCGATTCGTCCCGTAGTATCTAGGTGTAGCCCTCGACCAGGTATCTTCTCGCGCTTGGTCGTCTTAGCTCTTTGCTCACTCAAGACGACGAGCTATGGCGATGACGCGATAAGGAATGATCAAATCTACCAGCACAGCCTCTGCCCCTTGTTCGACCTCGACCTCGGTTTCCCCTTCTCCCCCTAGGTTCGTCTTTCCTCTCGTGTGCAAGTGCTGCATTTTGTACTTGTGTAGGGAGAGCAGTCTCTTGCTCCTAAAGAAGGGTAATACAGCTCTCAAGGTCTCGTTTGTCTTGTAGACACTAGGTCTTCGCATTCTGCCACGTAACATCGCTTAGGAGGGCCAAGAGAAGCTACTCTTTAATATCATTATTAGTAAATGCTTAAGGCGTTAAGGCTAGATTAATCTTAAATCAATTAAGTATTTAGAGGAACTCGACAATTCGCATCTTTATAGGGTCAAATATAGTGCTATAGAACTCTCTGCGGAGTCTAGAGATATAGACCTCGTTATTAGCCTTATTAAACTTCTTTATTCCTTCCCACATTCCTTAAATATTGTACGCCTTTATTATCGCACGTATCTCTTCCTAACGGTCGTCTTCTATCGAATTATAGATAATCTTGTTTGCTTCCCCTCGTCTTCTTCTTCCGTTAGCTGAATTAACTTAATTTAGGTCCTCTGCACCAGTAACAAAATCCCAGCCCTCTAATATAATTAGGGCTGCCTTACAGGTGCGCTCCTAGTCTGCAAAGTTATCTCCATTAAAAATAACGATTTTACCGGCCTTGTGATCGTATGTAGGTGTCATTAAGGTTAAGGTAGAGAAGGTTATTTTTGGGGTTAATTTTTGAGTTAGGAGAGGTGTTGCTACCCGGGCTTATAACCTATTGGAATTATAAGGTTATAAGGTCACAGCGGAGGTGTCTTAAGGGTCTATTTGATGATAGAGATGACGCAGATGATGAATATTGATTAATTCGTGATGCAGTAGATGCGGTTGATGTCTATCTAGATTGACATGCAGAGCTCGCTCTCGCGACGTGTCCAGAGCTTAGTCAGCATCTCTCGCTTAATTCTGACACGCATGATGCTCCTTTGGCCTTTTAACGAATCGATGCGTCTTGGCCTTCTTGTGTTGAGTCATCTCAACAGTCAGTGTCTGCCGCCAGCGAGGAGCCTCTGGTGACTGCGGGGCCTCCTTCAACGTTCGCGGTATCTTGATCTTGTGCGGAGCTTTTAGATAAGGCTCCGGAGGGGTCGGCTATATATGTGCGTAAAACAAGAATGCAACTGCCGCATAAGAGACCTTCTTTGGTCTAGCAGCCTCTGTCTCCACACCCCCCTCAAGCTGTTGGTCAATTCGGTAGACGCCACTATCATCAGAATCGACATTATCTTAATCATCGCCCTTGGCGATTATCGGTATCATACTCTCCCTACCTACAAGGAGGGAGTTGGCAGTTAATTGCTAGTCTGCCCTCTCAAGAGCTCACAGCGCTTTAGTTATCTCCTTCGCAGTAGATATAGGTCGGGAGATCTAGCGCTTTGCCGTTAAGGCGTACGCAATATACTAAGGCTTTAAAGCCCGTTAAACGATATATAGGCCGTTCTTACAAGTCGCTCTACCTACCACTAAGTCATCGGAGTACCTCAGAATCGTACGGCCACCTGCTTCCTTGTCCGGCCCAATATAGAGCTATTTACGCCTCTCAAGGGACGACTCCAAGAGTAGCTTATAAGGTGATTTGGGTACATAGTAGGCCTTAGTGGCCACTATGCAGGTATTGCCGTCGTCCATTAGTAGGGGTATATGTGCCGTTCCTTTACCAACCGCATAGTGGACAGTTCCTCCCAATGTTACTATCATAAGAGGTGGTGATAGAGTCTTATACTTAATAAACTCGCCTTAATCATTGCTTATTATAATATTGGAACAGAAATCAAGAAACCAGTCGTCCTAATTACTATTACTCAAGTCGTCAACTACGGCCATGCTGCTAATAAATAGGCCTTCTACCGAGCCTCTACCTGTTATTCCGACTTAATTCAAATTCGGGTTTAATGCAGTCTTCACCTCCTCCTGGGGCGAATATATGCATAGAATATTCTTATTATAGGGCCTCCACGCCGGATATCGAAGCTTCGGGTAAAGGTAGAAACACCTCTCTTTATCGCCAGGGTGCTTGCCATTGCAATATAAGCATCGCTTAGGGCTCTTATTTAATGTTAATCCTTCTGTATTAGATTTTAATTAATCGTCTTTAGGTAGGTTCTTGCTAACTAAGAACATCGCGAAGTTAGGGACATCTAGTTATATACAACTCTCATCCATAAGGTCGCTCACCAGCTCCTCTATTATAATAAGGTCGTCCTCCCTCGTGACTCTCCTGGCTGCCTCTCAACAATTGGCTGTCCAAATAGGGAACTCCTCTTCCACCGCATAAAGCAATCGGGCGTGCGCCTGCTTCCTTAATATCGGCATTAACGCCGCATTCGATTTCCTTATACCCGAGACAAAAGCTTCTATATAGGCTTCAAGTAAGGTATAGTCTTTGCGATTAAGATCGAGCCATTAGTTCCATATTTGGTAGTCATAAATAAGACCTTATATAGTATATAATAATCGAATCGAATTAAGCAAATCCTTAATGGTATCGCGCGGCTTGCCCAATGCAGCAAGTCGATTGCGAGTTAATTCCAACACTACGCCCTCAATAACCTTAAGTCCTGTTATCTGTTTATGACGCCAATCTCTATACTCGTCCGTATTCAAAGGTGGCTCTACAGCCGTACCTTGTATCATTGGTAGGAGGTCGTAAAGCTCAAGTTGTCGTACAATTCAACAATACCATTCTTCGTAATCGCTCTCCCCTTTTAATAGAGGAATAGCCCCAAGGGAGCTGTAGTATTCCTTCTTTTTTTATACCATATCCGCCATGATATACAATTAATCGGTTTGACCGTATTATGCGTAGCGTTAATCCGTATCGGTTTATTGTAAATTTCTGTCGCACTATGCCCATGTCCAAATTTGAGGATATATGGCTTCGTGTCGACCAGTTAATTAGAAAATAAAATTGCAGCTAATAGAGGTTTGATTAAAGCTGCAAGAGGGCTCATAACCTATCAGACACTGAGCAGGCTGTTGGAAATGACATATATAATACTCTATAAGGAAGAATCTCAGGGGCTCGAAGGCCCTGAGAAGATATCTACAAGATGGCCCACGCGTTATCACGTGACACGTCACGTGCACGTCGCTGAGCTCAAAGAGACTGCCCAAGCACCCCCCCTACCAACATAATATCCCTAAAGCATTATAAGGTAATACTTAGATATAGATAGCTAAAACAATATAACCCTTTAATTAGCTGGGTTAAAGAAACACTGAAGTTCCGTATAACCTACTACTGAAGTTATTGCTTAAAACACCACCTACCTTATAAATATGCATAAGATTATTTAAATTTAATATAATACGAACTGCCCCTGCCATGGACCCTAAACTAAAACGATAAGGCTATAACTGCCAATTATAGTAAAGAATGCGAAGACGTTACGCTAAAACCTCTTAAAATTTGTATAATATAAGCCGTACCTTTTATTTTGTTAGTATGAAAACGAGACTATAAAATCTTTACTATAACTATAGAAGATATTAAGAAAGCACTAGAACTAAAGTAATATATTAACCCTTAACCTCTTATGCCTAAAGAGTACTATAATCTAATTAACAAGTTTAAGAAAAGATTTGTAGACCAACTACCCCTATATTGGGATGTATATGATTTTAAGATAGAACTTAAACCTAGTATAACACCAAAGTTCGGTCCGCTATATGGTATATTATAAGAAGAACTGCTTATAATATAATAGTACCTTAATAAGCATCTAGAAAAAGGATTTATTCGCCCTAGTTAATCTCTATTTGCCTTACCTATACTATTTATTAAAAAGCTAGGAGGAGGCTTAAGATTCTATATTAATTATTAAGCTTTAAATGTAATTACAATTTAAAACCAATATCCTATTCCCCTAATTTAAGAAATGCTTGACTGCTTATTAAAGGCACGGTACTTTATAAAGCTTAATATAGTCACTACCTTTAACCAAATCCGTGTCTATAAAGGAGATAAGAAGTATATAGCTTTTTATATATAATGGGGACTCTTTAAATACCTAGTAATGCCATTTGGTATAAAGAATAGTCCTAGTACGTTTTAGCAATATGTTAACAATATGCTTCAAGAATTCCTTAATGTATTTGTTACCGCGTATATTAACAATATCTTAATCTATTTGTCTTTGCTTTTTAAACACCGGAAGCATATTTAAATAGTCCTTAAACGCCTGCGAGATGCGGGTTTGTAATGCGATATTAAGAAATGCAAGTTCCACGCGTCCAAAGTTATATACCTAGGCCTAATTATATTCCGCGACGGAATTAAAATAGACCCTAAGAAGGTCGCTGTAATTGTAAACTGGGAAAGCCCTAGTAGCGTATAAGATATTTAAGGATTTCTAGAATTTGTAAATTTCTATTGTTAATTTATTAATTGGTTCTTAAAAATTGCTTAACCATTAGTAAACCTAATAAGGAAGAATATAAAATTTAAATAGACTACTAGATGTAAATAAGCTTTTAATAACTTAAAATAACGTTTTATAACCGCTCTAATTCTTACCTACTTTAACACTAACCTTAAATATGTTATTAAAACAGACTTGTCTAATTATGCCCTAGGGGGAGTATTATCGCAATATAATAAGAACGGTAAGCTGCACCTAGTAGCCTTTCTCTTCTAAAAGCTTGCCCCTACTGAATTAAACTATAAGATATACAATAAGGAACTGCTTATAATTGTTAGATGCTTTAAACAATGGCGCCTAGAACTTAAAGAATTGTTATTTCTAATACGCGTGTTAATGGATTACTAAAACCTGCAGTACTTTATAACTATAAAATAGTTAATATAGCGCTAAATTCATTAGGCCGAATACCTTTTACGATTTGACTTTAAGATTACGTACTAACTAGGTAAACTTAATTAGAAGCCTAATATATTAATATAATAATTATAAGACTTACCTATAAACGCCTTAGATAAACAAATTATAAATTAATTATAGATTTTATTGCCTCCTAAATGTTTTAAGAAACTACGTCCTATATTCCTAGATATGGAACTTAATAAAAATAAATTAGAAATTGTTGGGAATACAGGCAAGTTGCCGTCACGTGCCGCCGCGGCACTAGCGTGGCGAGGAGTCTTAAGCTCCTCGCCCTTCCTTAAGGAAGAGTAATAATATAATATAATAACAATTATTATACTATCTACGAACCGTAGCTATGTGATATCACCTTGTGATACCTATACTGATTAGTGGTTAACTTTACTGTTATACTATAGAGCAGCTAAGTATTCCCAAGAAGAGACAAGCCACTATACCAGTGCTACTCGTGCTAAAGGAAGCTGTCTTTTAAGGTCAGAACTGGTCCTAAACCTTAAATAGAACTCTTCTACGAATCTAAGGATCTAAAGGCCAGAACTGGTTCTGAGCCTTTCCTAGATTATAGATTCTTGCGTCCATTACGCAGAATAATATACTTTACAAGTCTTTGCGATTTAAGGCCAGAACTGGTTCTGAGCCCTATAATCGCAGATTCTTATCTAAACGCGTACTAAATGACAATTAATAATCCCTATACTAATAACACCTCCTCTTCTATAACCCTATAACACTTCCCTTCCTCCAAAAATATGGCTAATAACTAGAGAGACTCCTTATTACTAGGGGTAGCTATATACGCAAAACTTATTAATAAAGATTAGGATGAATTTCCCGTTTTTAATATAACAACCTATACAGTAAAACAAGTTAATAGCTTCCTCCTATACTATATTCTCTTCTACCGAAGTAGACACTACGCCGATGTACAACTATAGGAATATTTTAGGGAGGATTTTATGGGATGGACTGCCGATACCTAGGCACTTAGAAATGTTAATATTATCTAGGATTTTTAAGACTTCCTCCATAGGAATAGGGTATATGTTGCTAAAAATAGTAACCTAATTACTAGTAATATTTAGGCCGTTATTATTGGAATAGAGGAGCCAGTATAGACAGAAGCTAAGATTATATGTTAACTATAGAAACCCAAAACCAACTAATATTCTTTAGAAGGCAACTTTAATTTGTATCTAAACCCCCAGAACGCTACTCTCCCACCTAGAGGTACTTTTCCACCTAGAGGTACTTTTCTACCTAGAGGTACTCTTCCTCCACCTCCTCTACTGCCTCCACTTTAGCCAACTAGTGAGCCTCTATTACGAGAAGTTACGAATCTGATGAAGGTATATTTAGATAAAGAAAAGAAGTTTAGAGGAGAACTGTACAACATACTCGGAACAAAACTATAGGTCTTTTATAACTGTTGCAACAAGGTTAGAATTTAAGGCTACTAGTACCACTACACTTTCTCTGTTATGTTAAAGGGATAGGCGGCGATATTTTATTATAACTATATTGCGGGTAAAAACTATAGCTTTAATATAATGCTTTGGCTTACTAGAGCTCACTTTAAGACTAATAAAAATTGCCAACTTTATATGTCTAAATGGCGGGAGACTATATTTTAGAGAGTTATTACTTCTAACCTAATAAAGACTCGTTTAGAGTGCCTTTAATTACTCTTTAATAAACTCTAGAAAATCTAATGTGGCCTTACTAAAACTTACTAAAATAAGAACAGCCTAAGGGACCAGGTTATCTTAGCCTGCTATGGCATTCCTAAGTGCAATCTGGCGCTATATAAACCTACGGATACGTTTAAAGGAGTATATGCTAAGCTACGCTCTGCTATAGGTACTGTAATGCAAATATAAAAATCTTAATAGTTCTATACCGAAAACCTTACCTAACCAAGTATTCCCGACTAATATAATTATAACTGGACTGACCAAATATATAGTAGTCGTAGTAGGGAATACGGCAAAGGGTATAATTAACGTTAACTATAAGGCAATTATGGAGGTCCTTATAGAGGTTTATTTCAAAGTAATTGCTAGAAGAAGTGCTATATTTGTAAGAAGCTAAATTGCTAGTTAACTAAACACTCCCTTAATAAGCAAAAGGAGGTATATAATAAGTTTTGTTAGAGTATAAGAAATATTGGAAATTATAAGGTTACTACGGCCTACTTCTAAAGCTTCCTAGTTTAATATGAAGGTGTAGAAGATCTTAAGGGTGAAGTTAATAAGACTAAATAGCTCCTTATAGATATGGAAATTGAGGACTACTCTCCTAACCAATACTTCACTAAGTATGGTAAGGTAGATGGTATATAAACCGTTGCTATTTTTAATAACCAATCTACGCTCTATTCTATCACGAAGTTAGATATCTTTAATAAGCTAAAGGAAAGCTCCGCGTTCTCCTTTAATAACAGATACTTGGTAAACGTCTTCTATAGTATTATGCCAGATACTAAAGCCGTAGGAGTATCTATAGCAGGAGAACCTTAAGTTCAAGCCCTTTAGTAGCTTAATAGCTCTGTTTAGATTAACTAATTAACGGCAGGCTAATATACAATACGTTTTAGCAAGGGTACTGCGATCTCTTTTAGCACAATTAGGGTCTAAACCCCCTTAGGATATATTACTTTCTATATTATTCCTATAAACACTCCGTTTCTATTCTGCATTAGGGATATAGATAAATTAGGCGTTAAGCTTAATAACCTTAAGAATATACTTATATAGGGAGATAATTGGGTGCCTATTATACGCAAATAGGGTTACCCTTAGCTGCTCCTTTAATAACTAGAAAGGAGTATTGCTTAAAGCTATTTAACAAAGTTAGAGTTATATTAACTATACTATTATTTTAGCCACCTATCCGTTTACTAATTGCTTAGGGTTCTTTAGCAAGCAGGCTATAAAGTTAAGGTTAAGGTAATTAAGCATCTTATAAAGTACTGCTATTACTGCTAAATAAACCAGAAGTCCCCTAGCCAATTTAAGTTTACCCTTAAAGATAACTACAACTTTAACTTCTATATTATTGTTAATGTTATATATCTTAGCGGCAAGCTAGTACTCTAAGTTGTTAACTTCTTAACCTCCTTTTAAGCCGCACGTTTCTTAAAGGATATATTAGCTAGGAACGTATAGGATACCCTTTAATTATACTAGATTAATGTCTACCTAGGACCTCCTAATTAAATTATCTATAATATAGGAAAGAACTTCTTATCTATAGAGTTTTAATAATAAATAAAGGCAATGGTAATTAAGGTTAAGGAAGTCCCTATTAAGGCATATAATAGTATTAGAAAAGTGGAGCGATATTATATACTATCATACCACGCATATAAGATTATCTCTTTAAAACTAGAGGATGCTAGTAAAGAACTTACCTTATAAATAGCTATTAAAGCTATTAATAATTCTGCTAGCCTAGATAGACTTATACCTATATTGCTAGTCTTTGGCGCCTACCCTTAAATAACTAATAATTCTCTACTATCTCCCTCCATTATGTAATGAGCTAAGGCTATTCGCAAGGCAATAAAGAAGGTATAATATCTCTACGCCACACGCCAAGTCAACAACGTACTAGGAATAAGAAATGGCCTAAATACCTTAACTATACTTAATCTGCTACTCCAGTCTAAGGTATATATATGGCGTAAAAAGGGAGGATGGTTAGGCCTATATTAACTTATTATAATTAATGGCTAGACTTGCACTATTTAGATACCTTATAGACCCACTTAATTCCGTTTAACTGTTATTAAGCCTTACTATAAAGATAACAGTTCTGAGCCTTTATAGGATACTATAGAAAATGCCCTAGAGGAGAGCCATAATTAATATACTTTAGAAGGCGACCACGATTCTAATATAGTTATAGTAGATACGCCGCAACTATAACGCAGTAGAGGTTGCCTAAAGGGATTATAAAATTACTAACATTTTATTAATTTTAAAGAGCAATTTGTTGCCGCTATTAAGAATAGAGTTAAGCTATTAATGGCCTTTATAATAGCTAAGAAGAAGGCTGACTTTAAAATCACAAAATAGCTTTAAAAGGAAGGTTATATTAAAACTCTAGGAGCTCCTTTCCAAGCATCTAATAAGTAGGAGATTGATGGTCTTATTATAAAAGGAGTCTTTAAATTTAAGAAATATAACCTTACTAAGTTTAATAAAGTTCGCATCTTTAAATTAAGAATGATTAATAAAATTAAGGGTAAAGCTACTAACGCCCTATTTAAGAAATTAAGGCTTATTATCCAAGGTTATAATAATAATGGTAAGAAGGTAATTCTTATATAATTTCCTATAATTTAACGAGCTAGTTAGTAAGTTATTATTGCACTAGCTCCCTCCTTAATAAAGAATAGAATGGCGGTTTATTTATAAGATATTACTTAGGCCTATACCTAATTAGAGACGCACCTTTAGCGCTTAATATTGGCATACCTTCTAGAGTAAATTCGCTACTAATATCCTAAAGAGACGATTATAGTTGTGCTTAAGCCATTGTATAGAATCGCAGATATAGGAACTTATTAGTAGGCTACCTATAGTAAGCACTATAAAGAGAAGCTTTTAATGAATACTTCTATATTTAATCTATGCTTCCTTATTACAGCTACGGGAACTCTATTTAGAATCGTTGGCATATAAACTAATAATATAATTATCTTAGGAGATGACCAATTCTTAGCTCTTAAAGAAGATAAGCTAGTAAAGGCAAACCTTATAGCAAAGCTAAAGGAAAAGCTTAATTTAACAATACTATTACTCTTTAATAGATGCATCCTCTCCCTAAATAAGGATTCCATTGCTTTACGCCAGAAGAGTTAAGGCAAGAAGATTAATATTATTAACGTTAATTCTCTAAAGCAAGGATATATGGAGCAATGCGCCCGCGGAGCTTATATTGCTTCTATCTATTAACCTAAGGCTTCTTTTAATCTCTCTATTGCCGCTTATCACCAGGAACCAACTAAGGATAATATTCTTACCCTAAATAAACGTCTTTCCTAGTAAATAAACCACCTTAATTAGGGACTACTCTACGTGCCTATTAATCTTCCCACTACTAAGCTCTTTGTATTTGTTAATAGATTGTTTATAAATAATAAAGATTTTAGCTCCTAGCTAGGATATAAGATTATTATCGCGAACAAATCTACTAGAGAGAATGACTTTATAATCCACAGCAATCTTATCTATTAGAGCTTAACCAAGAGCAAGCATATTACTTAAAGCGTTCTAGCATTAGAGATATATGGAATGGTTAGCGGAGTTAATATAGCAATTGCAATTAGAACTACCCTAAAGATAATTATAGATTAACTTAAACTTCCCACTATCCCTATAATTGTATGCACCAATTTATACTCCCTCTATAAGTGTTTAGTTAAGCTTGGTACCACAAAGGAGAAGCGCCTTATAATTAATATTATGGCACTTTAGCAATCCTACAAGCGTTAAAAACTCTTTAAGATTTAATGGATTAATGGCCAAGATAACCCAGCAGATGCAATAACAAAGGCGAACCCAAACAAGGCACTAGAGACGTTTGTTAACACAAATACTCTATATATACGAGTTAAAGATTAGGTTAAAAGGGAGTAGGGGTATAACATTCTGTAGACCCTAACTTAAACCAGCCAATTAGGATTTTCCATCCCCGGGATAGAAAATTGCTATTAGCTCGCTTACTACTAGCGCCTTAGCGGCCCTCCTAATAAGATATCTACCCATAACTCCTAAGCAAGAAAGCACCACGTACTAAAAGGCAAATTTTGGGACAGCGAGACTTATATTACAATGGCAATAGTAAGTAAGGAGGATTAATATTTGTTACGCTAGTCGAGCGGTATATGTATATAGATGGCAACCGCAAAAGAAGGGTTGCCAGTGTTGGGAATACAGGCAAGTTGCCATCACGTGCCGCCGCGGCACTAGCGTGGCGAGGAGCCTTAAGCTCCTCGCCCTTCCTCAAGGAAGAGCAATAATATAATACAATAACAATCATCATACTATCTACGAACCGTAGCTACGTGATATCACCTTATAATACCTACAGAAATTAATAAGCTAATGGAATATAAATATAAGAGTGATATATAGATAGTAGATATAATAAAAGCGATTTAAATAGGGAAATAATAGTATAAAGATATTACACTCGCCGAATGCGAAATTTGTAATAATTGACTATACTATTAATAGAAGATAGTAGTTCCGAATTCCGAACCCTTATAATTTAAGATACTCGAATTTGTACACAATTCCCCTATAGTAGGATATTCTGGCTATATAAAGACTTATAAGATTATTTAATAAGTATACTACTAGCCTATAATGTATAACTATATATGAAAATATATTTAAGCATGCAGAATGTGCGTATATGGGAAGACCTCTTATATAAAGAAATAAAGAGTACTTTAACCGTTGCTAATTCTAATGCAAAGTTAGCGAGATATCTTGATTAACTTTATAGTTGACTTGCCTAATAGTAATAGGTTTATAAATGTTATAGTAGTTATTAACTATCTTATAAAAATGCGATATATAATTCCTATAGACTTAATTAATGTAATATTAGTAGCCAAATGTTTTATTAAATACGTCTTTAAGCTATACGGACTTCCTAATTTAATAATATCTAACTATGGAAGCTAGTTTGTTTTAGACTTCTAGTAAGCCCTATATAAACAATTAGATATTTAAATATAACTCTTAACTGCATTTTATCCAGAGATTGTGACGGGCTTATACAAATGCTTCTAAACCGAAGCTTGTAGATTGCTACTATACAAGAATACTAAGCTAAGGAGAAGAAGAAGAAGAAGAATCGTTTAGGGGCAGTAGGTAGACATGTCGCGAGGGCCGCCAAGGCGCTAGTGGTAAGCGAGCCAATAGCGATTTTGCATGCCGGGC
>Ga0307507_10007565_pt1 | contig 15654 bp, 17 predicted proteins | sample 7_EM_MG_FD_207223 | JGI IMG/M metagenome (GOLD analysis project Ga0307507, IMG submission 207223) | Populus trichocarpa ectomycorrhiza microbial communities from riparian zone in the Pacific Northwest, United States - 7_EM | ecosystem: Host-associated > Plants > Roots > Unclassified | place... | reverse complement strand
AATTTTTAGAATAAAAAAATTAAAAAAATAAGAATTAAAATACAGGTGCCAATGTTTGTCTCATAATAATTATTCTGATTTTTTTGAGTGACTTTTTTTTGAATTGATTTTCTTAGCGACCAGACACACTTCTTGGAGCTTGAAAATGCCCCTTAATGGCAACTTGCGATTGTCGCGGTTGCTAACTGCAACCCTCGTTTTGTGATCATCAAGGTTTGAAAAGCCGCGGACCACCAGACGCGCCCTAAAACAAACTTTTATCCCAACTTTTCGTAATATTTGCGAAATCCCATTTTTCCAATTAGCCTATTGTCACAGTAAACAAGCCCTTCACAACGATAGCGATCCCGAATTCTTGATTGCGAAATCCCCCTATTAACTTATTACCAGTAAGGTAAAGTGGATACTTACATGTATTAGGCCTTCGAGGAAGATACTAAACCAAGCAAACTCCCCCTGCAGCAGGAGCACAATCCATGTAGCGGTATGGGAAAAACGTGAATATACCAATATGAGAAGTTGCGCTCTAGCATACGAGCTGACCTGAGTTTTGACGACATATGAGCATTGGAGTGCATGATGGTTTGCTATTAGGGGAAAATCCCTACCAAAAAAAATATAGCACTCAAAATGTAAAGAAGGGAGGTGATTATTGACCAATTCCGATACTCAAGCGGCTAAGAAACTGGTTTGTACTAACGTGAAGCCGGGAACATGGCGCGTTCGAATCCCGGGAGAGTGGAGGTAGTCGGGTGCTTTAGGGTGGGAGAGGCTGTGGAAGCCATGTTAGAATTGTCAACGGTGTATGCTACGGGGACTGCAATGGGGGAAACCTCCATACCGGATGGGGTTTACTAAGGCACAACCCTCCCAGCACCATCGTTTTTATTATAATTGCCCAGTAGCGGTACTTGTATCACTAGAACTTCAGATAGGTTTATACCATGGCACTGAGAACGATAAGCGAGAATTTTCTGTCCTCTCGGCACTTAGGTAGTAAACTACTAATTAAGCAGAAAATCTGAGGAAGCATGATCGAATTAAGGGCAACAACGGGAAGTTGGTTGCTAACCCAATACAGGGCTAGAAAAACCGATTCACAGACATTTCTCGCTCCCCTATCATTCCCAGCACCCGATCAACTAGCCTAGTATGATTCCGGCCGTTTATAGACTATATAACGCCTGAATTGATGCAACTGGTTACTCCTTGGGATAAAATTAACCGTAAAAAAAGACTGGTAGATCTTCAAACAATTATAAATAACAGAAGAGTTTTTCCCCTTTTCAATTTTCAATTTTTAGAGTTGAAGGCTTAATTCCACCTTTCATCCAGCCTATTATACATTATGTCAAAGTATCAATCGAGGTGTTGTGCATAGAAGGCTGGAACCACACCAAGGAATTCAGAGAAACATGGAATCTAGGGAGGAGTTGAAGCAGGTTTACATCGAGCATGATTATGCTTTTTACTTTTGCATTGCTCAAAGTCACATGTGACTAAGCATATTCACTCCGCATCAATAGAGACACAGGTCCTAAAATACCGGAAGAACTCGAATAATTGCGCCGTGTGCTAGGATGTCGGAGATGCCCCTCCTAGAAATGTCCGGAGTTTTTCTTTTTTATTTGTCTTGGAGAATAGGTTTTTGATGAGGCCTTAGCCATTTTTGCAGGGGATGAAATTTTGGACTATGATATCATACATTTCCCATGGTCCGTTTATTCGAGCTTTTCCGGGTATTGCAAGAAACCGGGATGATCATATTTCCTCGCTTGCGAACCCGCCCGTATCTGTGTTAGAAATAGCTGTTGAAAATAATCGCACTCAGTGTAGGAGATGCACTGAGGCCGCAGTTCCGGTGGTACGCGTATGCACCGCACCGGTGGAGGGACACGCATGCTATGGAAAGTTTTCTTCCTTTTGTTTTTCTTTTCTTCCTGTCCTTTCCTCGCTTCGCTCCTCCCTTCCTGTTCATTACTGTCCTTGAGACTTTCCTTTCCATCAAATCATTTCAATCAATCATGATCCTGATCTCCGCTCAATACAAACTCGGTGTGTCTTCACTTCACTAGTTCCGCCCTGCTAAGGAAAACACTCATCGCCGATCATTACTTCCGTATCAATAATTTTCAACAATCCGCGGTCCGGCAAGCGCTTGTGAGATGAGCCCCTGCGGCCGGCCTCCATAACCTAAAAAGCTTAGGCCAACATCCAACTTTTCCCGAAAGCGGTAGGATTTACCTAGTCTTAGGCGCAACTCGGTCCTAGCCTGTCTGATGGGCTTGGGGATCTGGCAGCCATTGCAGCCAGCAATACATTCTCATTACATCCTTCCCCCAACTCCCCCTGTGCTTCGCAACTTCCTTCCACTTCTATTACGTATTATACCGAAATTCATACAAGGCCCAGGGCGCATATAGCCTGAGCACACACGCAATTTATGAGAGCCATCCTCCTCCGAGATGTACCAAAAGGGTAACTGAAACTGCAACCACCCAGAAACCACCCTCCTATTTGCCCCCTCTATTCCTCAACACCTTTCGCAAAACTTTGCCGTTATCGGAGGAGCGGAATTGCTCTTTCATGGTCCTAATATTTGAACCGAAGATACAGACTTCGTCATTACTGTTGGAAGTGGCCGCACACTGAGGCCCCAGTGTCTGGTATGCGTACGCACTAGCGGAGGGACACGGAAGCTATGAAAGGTTTTCCCCACCTGCTTTTCTTTCTTTCCTGTCTTCTTTCTCCTCTCTCCCCACTCATAACTTTCCTTGAGGCTTTACTTAAATTACTTTCCACCAACTCAACGAAATCATTATCTTCATCCCCACTCAACACAAACTCTGGGTCCCCGGTTAAGCCGTTTCGCTCCACTAGGTAAAACCCTCATCACCGATCACCTCCGGACAGATTATTTTCAACAGTTACCGGCGAGCCTGTTGACAAGTTCCATCAACAGGAAAGGAACGATTTGCGGTTTGCCGAGGCACCTACTGGGTCTTAATATTGGTAGGATAAGAATGGCACAGTGGTTCACGATAGAAAGACAATTCACATGGAACTAAGATACTTCGCTCACGCTCTGAAATTCGCTCTGTCGCTCAGCTCACTAAAACAAAACTAAACGGTAGAAACAGGTGTATAAGTAAAACATAAACAGTCCATCGTGATCCTTCCATTGATCACCACACCAATCCCTCTCTTTCCCTCCATGTCGTTGTTCCTCTGCACACTTCCGTGATAGACAAAGGAAAGACATGTCGGTCAACTCTCAAACATTCTAGCTCCATCTCCAAAATCATCCACTATCATCTAGACAATCTCTCAAACACTCGCGCATGTTCTAAAGTCAACTTCGTGCTTCCAACACTGGGGCCCCTAGAGATACCACTCCTCTTTCAATTTCGAGGCCTACGTTGACTTCCTTGACAAATTGGGGTCCGGGGTTGCCTCACTAGGTTGAAAGACCATTGTCTTATTTAGGGAGTGCCTATAGCCACACTGGCCCACCTGGCCCTGTTGGTGGAAGCTGCATGGGTAGACCGTGGCCGGGGATAATATTTAGATGCTTTAGATTATGTGCTGGGCAGGATACCTGGGCGGGGGTGAGCTTGGGGGGTTAGGACAGGAGGAGAAGATTCTGGATAAGGTCACAGTAATGGTGAAGCTTCCGCTTTTGGAAAGGGGAGCCGTGGGCATAGGGTGATAACAACACAATTATAGAGGAGAGGATGGAATGCACCAATGCGAGATGAACTATTCTTATACCTTTGCCTTTTTCCCGTTTTTATCCTAATGTGAATGGAGGAGATAATGATAGTTGATATCCGCCATGGCGAACATAGCCCAGCCCCCTTTAGGCCACTACATACGTACCCAGTCCCCCAGCGCTCCATTGTCGCGGGGGAGAGATCAATATGAAAAACATCTTGTCAATTCTGAAACACAAAAGAAACCACCAGTCGCATTACCTAAAAAAAATGCACTAGAAACATACAGGGGCGTCAGCAATCTCTATCGACAAGCTGAAACCCTCCCGTATTTTCAACCAATCCCTATCTAATAGCCTAATACAGTCTCAGAATAGTGGAATGACAAATGGAACCTGCAGTCCAGGCTTTAAATGAGCAACATGTTTCGCTCGTCTCCTCATAACCTTCATACTCCAATCTTGCACCTGCTGCCGCTCGGCAAAAGATTCTACACACCACTTAGGGTTTTTAACTTTTGACAGAAGTTTTTCCCTTGTTGGTGGTGCAAGCCGAGGGGCAGATATCTTGCTAAATAGTCCAGGTCTCCTTGTGGTATATGACGAATTCATCATCCATATAGTTCAGTCTCTCCGTACAACTCAGACACTAGTCGAGAAATTCCGGGATTCTTGGTATGAAGAGGGGAAATGAGACTTTGCCCGGCTGGGGCTCACACGAATGGGATGTAGTATTCCGTCATTAGATAGACTCCGATCTGTACGCCGACCTGTAGGGTTTGAATGAAATTCTGGCTCAACCAACATGGAGTTTAAGTTAATGGGATGAGGGACTTGGGCCTTCTTGCTGCCGGCAGTGAGATGGTAGGTATCATACCCTCGCCACCGAGGCTAATATACCACTGATTATCACACTTTTCAAATCGCCGAATGGAGCGAGCTCCACATATTCTACCAATTTGACCAACCCCGGAATGCTTGATTCATCGATCTCTAGCCATTCACTAGTTGGGCCTAACGCCTTGCATATAGATACTACCCGTGAGGTTCTTATCAGGATATCCATTATCTATCTATCTATCAAGGCAATATTAACAATGAGAAACGGAAAAATGTGAGAGGCTAGCTATGGATATATATCCTGGAAGAACTTGAACTCCCATCCAGTGTAGCGCATATGTTTAGACAAAGACGAAGGGTTTTCTTAGGACGGCAAAAATACTCTCTAAGGAAGCAGTAAGCTGTGAACTATCCACGTGGTGCATGATGATAAGTTTCAGAAGTTTGGTGAGGCCGGTTGATTGGTGGGTTTGCGGGGGTGGGGTGATGGTGGTTAAGATGGGCTTGTATGGCAAAAAGCGACAGAAGGGCTACTGGTAAGGTAAATGCTAATCTTTTGAAAAAGAGGATCAGGGCCTCTCTCGGAACCGGCGGATTGATGTGCTCAAGGATAATATTCAAGTTTAATCCGGGGCCAGTCGCGGTCGCGATGGTGGTGCAAAACTAGATTAAATTAATTACTCTAGTAGACTAGATACATTCACATGGGAATTGGGTTGACTGGTTGAGTTGTAGGTGTTTCTTTTGTTCCACTCCAACCTTAAATTATTACTACTTATTAAAAAATAAGTGGACTATAGAAAGGTTACCTCGTTTGATATATTGTGGATGGAAGATCACTGAAAAAAATATGGAAGGGAGGGTATAATACATTGTTGTGATATATTATGATGGTAAAAAAAAAAATAGGTGGACAGAGAGAAAATGAGTAGTCTAACAAAAGAAGAGAAACAGTGTTGCACTAGGGGACTCTCAGTGCTAATTTCCATTGATGCTCATGCATGGGCGAGTTTATGTAGCTGACGAAGACTAGTGAAGCCTTTGCCCAGATTCACTTATTATGTAACATTGGCGATCATCTATGAAATGATAATGGGTGGAATGGCTAATAAGAAAGGTCCGATAAGACCGAGAAGATAAGCAAGAAAAATTAAGGAGGGAATAACAATGAAGAAATAATCGCCATTACGGGGGAGGGGGCATCAGGATGAAGAGGCTTCGGTGGTGAAAGGCAGGCCAACGAGAACGGCTGAAAGGGGCTTTGAAGTGTGTCTAATGCCTTAGGTGAGGGACGCTCTATGTTTCTTTCGCTATTTTCCGCCATCGAGGAAATGGATTGATCTTTTTTCACAATTGCGGTTGCTGATGTTCCCTGGTGACAGAGCCCTCCGCCTCATGCTTCCGGCCCTTTGGGTATCTAGCTGGAACTGGAAAGGAGAGTTAGGCTCAGAGAGTAATTGCACAACTCCTGCATGTCCCCGAGACGCAGCTAACTCAAGGGCTGTTTGGCCGCTGAGGCTTCGTACGTCGGGATTGAGATCCTCTCTTTCCAATAGCAGCTTGACGATTCCCTCATGTCCACCCATCGCAGCCCACAAGAGGGGCGCTTGGCCATATTGGGTGTCCACAGTGTTGGGATTGATATCCTCTCGTTGTAATAGCAACTTTATGACTCCCTCATGCCCGCCCGCTACTGCCCACCACAGGGGTGTCAGGTCATATTCGGTGTCCCCAGTGTTGGGATTAATATCCTGTCGGTCCAATAGCAACTTAACCACTCCCTTATACCCTCCCTGGGCAGCTCGCGAGAGTGGCGTTTGACCATATTCGGTGTCCGCAGTGTTGGGATTGATATCTTCCCGCTCCAATAGCACCATTACTACCCTCTCATGCCCGTGCTGAACAGCCAACCAGAGTGGTGTTCGACCGTATTTAGTATCTGGAGTGTTGGGATCGATATCCTCTCGCTCCAATAGCGCCCTTACTACTCCCTCATGCCCGTGCTGGGCAGCCCGCCAGAGCAGCGTCCGACTATATTTGGTATCTCCAGTGTTGGGGTTGATATCCTCTCGTTCCAATAGCATCCTCACCACTCCCCCATGCCCGTGCTGAACAGCCAACCAGAGTGGTGTTCGACCGTATTCGGTATCTGGAGTGTTGGGATCGATATCGCCTCGCTCCAATAGCATCCTCACTACTCCCTCATGTCCGTGCTGGGCAGCCAACCAGAGCGGTGTTCGACCGTATTCGGTATCTGGAGTGTTGGGATCGATATCGCCTCGCTCCAATAGCACCCTCACTACTCCCTCATGCCCGTGCTGGGCAGCCCACCAGAGTGGCGTTCGACCATGTCCGGTGCCTGCGATGTTGGGATTGACATCCTTTAACTGTAATAGTATCTTTACGACATCCTCATAACCCCCTACCGCCGCCCACGAAAGTGCCGTTTGGCCCGTAATATCTATTAGGTTAATATTCCATGCTTTCACCTCCAATAAAGCAGTGACTATCTCCGGGATCCCGAGAGATGCCGCCCCATGAAGTCCTGTAAAGCTGAGCCACCTAAAAGCTAGGTCCCCCTGATCTATGTTCTTATAGTAATGTAGCAGGAGAAGCCGAGAGGATATATGCTCTTCGAACCGAACCAAAAGCGCTAGTGCAAGTGGACTCACACTCTCGGTCTTCGCCTTTCTTGCATGCTTTCCCCAATAACAAGAAGCGTATTCAACAAAGGGGATTGTCGACGTAGCCGAACTAAGAGTCGGCAAAATTTCCCAGACACACCGAAAATTGAGGAACGTCAAGCAAACCTCCGCCATCGTCGAGTGCGGGCTTTGGATCAGGCTTGGATTATGGAACAAATACTGTTGCAAAGTGATGTGGACAAGCCGGACGGTGTCGGAGGATGCCTCAACCGTGATAAGCCCCAAAGAACACCCTAGGAGTGCTCGAATTGTAGGAATATTTTCAAGATCCAAATTTGTGGATCCTATCTTTACCCCTAAGGCATGGCATAGCTCACTAGTCTTTAATGGTCGCTCCGAATTCAATACCCACATCAAGGCTTCTGTTCCAAGCCTGGACCTACTCCCTTTCTGTGCCCTCACACGTCCGAGGGTTGCCGCGTACGCATCTCCCAAATGATTGCCCTTCGTCATCTCGTCCAATTTTTCCCTTCTCGCAGCGATGGTAACCTCCCCCAGGATAGCGTCGAGGTTTAGCGAAACGAGGAGGAATCTATACGCCATAGTTGGTCAATATAAGGTCATGCATGAAGTAGGACTATGGATGCCCCTACGCACATTTCCGAGATCCGTTCTGGGATAATTCTCAGGATGTCTGCCCGCAAACCATCGGACATCGCGTCGCGCTCTATGTCCATCTCCAATTTCTTCTCCAAATATCTTTTTACGTCGTGCGGCTTCGGACTGATGGGTACTGCGACACAATTGGTGAAATACCTTGTAATCTCAGCCTCAACCTGAGGCCTCCCAGTGAGAAATATTCTCGTTCTCCGCGACTCCCCAAGGATATCTTCTAGTGACATAAGAAGCTCTAGAAGATGCTTAGGAGGGCACTCATCTAGTGCATCAATACAAATATAAACCAGGGGCAATGCAATGACAGCCTGCTTCAGCATCTGCACAATATCCGGAAGTCGCAGACCTCGACCCCCGACCTCCTTTTTCGCCTTTTCAAACGCCTTTTGCACGCCCTCGAGCACTTCCCCTCTAACCACTAGCTGCTTAAGGATAGCTCCAACGATGTTTGTGGCTGTCTGCTCCCGTTGGTCGCGGAAGTCGCAGTAGAACATTGCGATTGCAATGTTTTCCTCGCAAGGTCCATCGCACAGGTCATCGATCACTAATGAACTAATATTGCTGACCATCAGCGATGATTCCTTCTCGCTCCAGATGAACCGGGCACTTACCTTAAATACGTCTTCCCCACTCCCGGATCCCCATGACAAAATAAGACAGCCTTATTTGCTCCACCTTCATTACTCCTCCACTCCTGAAACTCCTTCGTTTCCAAGAGCCAACTTCCCACACCATCGAGCCTGTCCGTACGCACATCGTGGTGCCTTCTCCTAGGGTCCAGCGGCGAGAGCCACTGCATCATTTCTGTGTTCTCATCGGCTATGACATTGTTGACATTAATGGTCTTGTTATGGCTATTCGTTACGTTATTGTTGTTGACATTACTGTTGCCAAACGAGGTCGAGTGTGAATATGCTGCGCGGTCCATGGTGTGTCCAAAGTGTTGAACGAGCGTAGATATGCTATCGATAGTTATGGCGGCAACACCGGAGGTTTATGGAATTCGGACCAGCAAGGCTGAAAAGAAAACAAAGAGGGGGCGGCTCCAACCACTAAATTATTACGCAATCATCTACCACCAGGTAGGCACCGCCACATCGATTCCCGTAAAATATGAGTTCAACATCACAGACTACCGTACAACAACGAAAACTAATATTCGAGTGGAGGGGCGATCCATGCCACAAGGGCTTCACGAAATGTAGTCTAAGAATCTATCCTGAAGATTCTATATCGCAATACACTATTTATTAAGGTCGAATCATCATCTATAATATTAATACAAATACAGGATAACATGAGATTGTCCCTTCAGAAACTAGAACAACTTCCCTGTTTAAATATTGCAAGGTCCCCCCCCCGACCATCTATAAACTACAGTATCCCAATAGTGAAGTCAGCTGTCTGTTGGAGCAGTTGGATTCCGCCAGTAGTTGGGTCTTCTCTGCCGTTAATATGCTCGTGCTCTACTCCAAGATTTGGCCTCCCCACTTGTAACAGCGAGCCATGGCCGGCTCCTTTCCGCCAAAGAAGTCCAGTGTACCGGCATGAGTACCGGTAGTGTGCACTAGCCAGAGGTCTACCTTCCATAAAAACTTAAATTATGGAACCATGTACTACTCGCAACTCGTACAAGGGTCAGGCATTAAAGAGTGGAACGGAGCAGGGAGGTCGGGGTGATTTTGGACAAAAAATCCGGAACGCTGCAACCGAACTGCCCTCTTGTAGAAAATACAAGTATGTTGCAATGGTGAAGTAGCTCTTAAACCACACTCTATGTAACATCCTTTACAAAATAAAGTTACTAACTTCAAATGTTGGTCTCTTTGGCCAACTCCTTTATAAATAAGAAAATATACACTACAGTATGATAGAGAAGAGTGACCTATACACATAGATATGATACCAGAACATTGATTTCTTGAAAGAGCCATTGGGTTTTGCAGCCAAACTGTAGTGAGGACAGCATTAAACAGAATGGCAGTTTAGGAGTTTGTACACCATGCATAGCCAACACCTCTCAGGGTTTTATTTGGTGGCAAATATATTGGTGCTGAGGTTATCTACATCACTCACAGAGATTTTGCTTTATTAATTGCATAGGATAGGAGGAAATATAGATTCTCTGAATGTTTCCCTCACATTGCTGAGACATTAGTTAGAACAGTACCGATCTTTATTGCCTGACCCTTGTATGTCGTTAGGCTTTCCCCTCTTCCCGGAAGGGGTTAATTCAATAAATTTAGCGTGGGAGCCCTTAGCGAGGCTTGGCAAATCTTGGCACGCATGATACTCGCCAAAGCAAGAAAAAAGTCGGTCCCTGACCTTTACCTACACGCCCGGTGGGCGGTTCAGAGCTGCGCTTCATCACTCACAACTGTTACTAGAATCAAGGAGGGATTGTGGGAGGCACGGAATCCCCTTACTGTAGAAGCAATCAGGTATGAGATCTAACGATTGCCGAATATTATGGAGAAATGTATCATAATATTATCTCCATACAATGGAAATAACTACCATGCATACAGCAAACAAGGCGAGTTCATGCTAATTTTTTTCACAATAAACCTCCCCCTACAAAATTCTACCAGTACAGGTAGTGGGACGCTACTTATTGCTATGGGTGAACCGCAGTTCTAAACCCTCCTCCCGGCATGTAAATAAAGGTCAGGGACAGTCTTTCTTTTTTTTGGCGAGGAGTTTTGGTTGATTGCCCCATGCTGAACGTGCGCCTCTTTTAATGACAAGCCTCGCTAAGGCTGCCTCCTCGCTAGGGGCCCCCGGTCTATCCCCACAATTCCATAGATATCATAGAATTTATAAAGCTACGGTACTCATTCTGCTAATCGTGGGATTGCTTCCACCTTAACTCTACGACCTACCCAGAACAATAAGCTTGGGAGCAGAATCGCGCATGGCAGCGCTTGCAGAGCCCAGGAGGCTAATGGGAAAATGAGGATGAAGTGAACACTCAGAAGTAGCAAAAAAAAAGAAAATTTTGGTGACCTCACATAGCATAATATAATTCACAGGTATGATACAAGTAGATGTTGATGAAATACCGGAGACTCAACTGAAAGAGTCTCCGTACAGGAAAACCCCACCTGAAAAATCACAACCCACGTTTGGCACAAGCTGGATCCTGTCGGGGCATGGATGATAAAGGTATCAAGATTCCAATCATTCAAGGAAAGAATAATAACAGTAACTCACGAAAAAAACCCCAGTGCCTTAGATATGATGGTTGGTTCAGAGGTCATCCACACATTACTTCAATCTCGTCATACCAGTATCCTCAAAACTTCGATTTGATGCATTTACACATTTGATCGACCTATCTAGGGGCAAGTGCTTGTATTTTTTCCACCTAAACCCTAAGGCGCGACTCGCGACTAACCCAGGATGGTACGATCGTACATAACCCCCCAGGAGGAAACCCCCTAGGATCCGCCAAATCAAAATTTCACCCGATAAATGATCACGGCAAATATGTACTGTATTATACGAGCTCAACACCTCTGCAGCGAAAATAACAAGCAACCACCCACCCCCGCCCAGCCAGGCCAAGCCCCTACCTCATTCAAAGAGCCTCAAGTACTAATTATCGTAGATATAAAGTTGTAGGCACGAGATAGAAGTTGGTTTACTTGTATCGGGATCGCATGTATCACATCTTTAGGTAGCTATCTAGGTAACAAACATGGGGTATTGATCATTGATGAAAAACAATAGGAGCTCTAGAGTACCGGCAGTGCGGAACCGAAGAACAGGGAAGGCGCCAAATATCTTAAAGCACGGCCGGCTAACATAAACGAAGACAAAGAGAACAGGTAAGCCCTAAGAAAACGCACGCAGGTTTTGACGATTGGTCGGAAGGTAGCAATTTAACGTATGGACACCTCGTGTCTGTTGGAAGTCTTGATGCTGTTCAGCATGCTCCGCCTATCGCGCACGTGGCTTATCCCTTTAGCATTCAGAGAAAGGCTTCGGATATGCGCTTGAGAGTGATGAAGCGCCGGAAGGGTCGGATGCGCGGAGGCTATGGAGAGTGGGAGCTCTTTGAGAAGCATGTCTTTTCTTTTGTTAGCACAGGAGTCCGCTAAAGGGGAAAGGGGACATACGTCGAAGAGAAAGGACCCGTCACGATCGATGGAAGGATAGGAGAAGGACTTCCCTGGTTTATGTATACCCCTATCTTTACCGTTAGTTAGTTAGTTAGTTGTGAGTGTGAGCGTTAGTGAGCGAGAGAGGTGAATGAGGGAAAACTTCGGCACAGTTGTGTGTTGGCGATTGAAAGTTTCTAGTGTTACTCTTGGCGTTTCGTTTCGCTTTGCGGCCGCTGTTTCGCCGTTTCGTCGCCGCGGTTTAAAAGTGCCAACGCCGGGCAGAAGATACCTTGTCAACCACTGAGAAAACAAAGGAAGAACTGAATACGGTATCAAGCGCATTGGTTTTTTGTCGAAAGGATATGCGCAATTGGCCATAAATCATGCCGTCTGTGATTTACGTATCTAGAAAGTAAATAGAGCAGAACAAAGATAAGAGTGATAGATTATGATGAATTACCCGAACATATATTTACTCATATAGCCGACGAGAGTACAATACAAGTACAGAACAGTATCAGGTGAGCAGCAGAGCTATGATATGATGGCTTAGATAAGCAAATTATAAAAATGAGAATTCGGACACTAGTTAGTCCAATAAGATCCGGCAACTTTCCCTTACCGGTGCTCAGACTACACCGCATTAGGTATAATCTTCAACTAGCACGAGGAAAACCAGTGGGTGACGAACAGGGATTGGTAATAACCTTTTATTTTCTTACCTTTTTTGACGAATTGACTCCTCGCTTGCCGAACCTATGTATCCGTCACGCCCCAGTGGGAGACCGGAGCACGATTCCTCCTCTAGTTGCTTTGTCCCTGAATAATATAATTATGAAGATTATTGTCTTGGCAGAGATAGCTAATCACACAAGCGAAAAGGAAGCCATAGCCGAAAGAAATATACTGTTGAAACATACTATGGCCTAGCCTAGTACCTCTGCGCATTCACCGGAACCATTCGGTGTTTGGAAAACTCATATACCAGTTCGGCTTCGATAGCGGAAACGTGGAACATTGGAGAGAGAACTGACTAGCGCTACTGATTGATTGTGGCATTTGATTTGTGTCTATATTGGTGAGATGCGAGTGAGTGGTGGGTTTTCAACATTTCTTTATATTATTATTGTTTCTGTTTCCCGTCTCTCTGACGCTCGCCGACCTGCTCTATAAAATATCCTACAGTTCACATTTCTTCTGAGTTAACTATCCCTATCCGTGCAACCACTTTCCTTTACTTATTAGACACCAATCAATACTTATTCTTTTGTCGCTCTCCTTGTTGCTCCTGTATAAGAGCGGATATATCGGTATTCCGAAGCTTGCCTTATATACTTCACACAACAACCCAAAAGACTTGTTCCGCCCCCCACTATAAGCAGAAGAGCGGACTTGCACTCTCTATCATCTCTCTTCTCACATGTTTTCCCCAATGATAAGAAGCATATCCAACAAGGGGGACTGTGGGTGGAAACGAGCTAAGAGCCGGCAGAAGTCCCCGGACACGGTGAAAATTGAGGTAAGTCAAGCAAACCTCCGCTGCCGTTGACTGCAGGATTTGGGGCAGACCTAGATGAATGCTCTTGCAAAGTGAAGTGGACAAGCCGAGCGTACCAGAGGATTCCTCAACCGTGATAAGCCCAAAAAAACATCCTAGAAGTGTTCAAATTATGGGAACGTTTTCAAGATCTAGATCTCCGGATCCTATCTTTACTCCAAAGGCCTGGCATAGCTCGCTAATGTGTAATGGTCGCTCCGAACTTGATACCCACATTAGTACTTCTACACTAAATCTAGATCTACCCCTTTTTGTACCTTTATTCGGCCTAGGGTTGTAGAGTAAGTATCTCCTAATTGATTTCCCTCAATCATCCATCCCAACTTTTGCTTCTTCGCAGGGACCGTAACCTCTCCCAGCATAGTGTCAACGCCTAGCGAGGCGAGGAAGCTATTCGTCATGGTTGGTCAATCGGAGATCATGCTGCGAGGGGAACTGCAGATTCTGCTGCACACATTTCAGAGATCTTTTGCGGAATAGCACCCAGAATATAGGCTTGTAGACCATGGAACGTCGCGTCGCGCTCGGTATCCATCTCCGACTTCTTCAAATATCTGTCATACGTCCTCGGACCGATCGTTACTATAACCCTAGTGATGAAATATTGTAATTTCGGACTCAACCTGTGGCCTCCCGTGACAAGCATCCGCGTCCTCCAGTGTTTCCAGCCGTCCAACCCGTCCGTCCATCTTCGGGGTAGGACGGGACGGACTAGAGCTTGTTGAGATGTATCGGGAATCGGAGTGGGCAAGCGAAGCGAGCAGTATCACGAGTTTCAGTAAAGTGAGAAAGAGGACGAACGACTTGTATTGCTTGATTGACTTAAGAGAGAGATTGAGAGAAAGAAGAAGAGAAGAAAAACAAAGAGGAGAAAGGAGACAAAGTGTTGGGACGACGCGGTAACGGAGAAAGCAACAACACAACCGTGACCGTAACTACAGTTTCCAACAGAGCTCATAGTGTGTCTTTTTTGGGGCGCTAAGACGGACTGTAGGGGACTATAGTCCTATAGCTTGGACCTCCGGCACCGGCCCGAGTTGAAATTATACACCCCCGAAGGAATCAGTATAACATCACGAGGCATCACTCGTGTCGTCCTCGGCAGTCCCTGTTGGAAATGACTGTGCAATGGCCGCACTTGGTGCAGGATGTGCCCCCACTTCAAAGCCCCACTAGTACGCGTATGTAATAGTCAAAGGACGCGCAAGCTATGAAAATTTTTTCACACCCCTGTCTTTCTTTTGTTCCTGTCCTTTCTCTCTCTACACCTTTCCTTCCTCTTCAAAACTTTCCTCAAGTCTTTCCTTTCTATCAACTTATTGTTGGAATTGTTCGATTGCTGCTCACCATACTAAACACCCAGCACGGACTTAACCCTTCGGCCATGTGCTTATCCCACCAGCCCAGCACACACCCTATCCCGTTATCGTTCGGACAAAGAAGATAGGCTCTCGGAGAGCGAGTTTCTTTGATGTCACTCGGCATGTTTTCCTAACGTTCGACAAACATCCGGGAAAGTACTCGGGACCAGTGCAGCACCGGAAGGAAGGACACGGATGCGCGGAGGCTATAGAGCAGGAAGATGTTTTTCCTTTGTGATGATTGTTCTTTTCTTTGTTAGCATGATTGTTTTGTGCGGAAGGAAATGGGAAACCTGCGTGGAAGAAAGGAGGCCGGCATAGAGGCAAGGGACACTGGCATGGAAGCGGTGACATGCGTGGAAGGACATGGACCGGTGTGGCGATCGATGGAAGAATGGACTCAGAGGATCGGAGGAAGGCAAAGTTGTTTTCCTACTTATACTGTTGTGTTTTCCGTTAGTTAGTTAGTTGGGTATCGAGCATCGTGGTGTCATTGTTGTTGCTAAGTGAGAAGAGATTTTCCCCGCTTTCGTGATCTGTCTTTAGTATTGTCCTCGCCTTGGCATTTGTTTCGTTTCACGAACGATCACTCGCCACTGTCTAGCCATTTCGCCGTTTCGCCATAGCCATTATTTTTTAAGACTTAATAGCCGGTTCCCCTCCTATTTCGCTGTCGCTCATAGTCGGTAAAAGCAAGTGTGACGCAAAAGCAAGTGTGACGCCCCAGTTTTTTTTTTTTCTTCCCAGCAACGCTTAC
>Ga0307507_10007564_pt1 | contig 15655 bp, 9 predicted proteins | sample 7_EM_MG_FD_207223 | JGI IMG/M metagenome (GOLD analysis project Ga0307507, IMG submission 207223) | Populus trichocarpa ectomycorrhiza microbial communities from riparian zone in the Pacific Northwest, United States - 7_EM | ecosystem: Host-associated > Plants > Roots > Unclassified | place... | reverse complement strand
TCCCAACCAACTGTTTGCGGTCGTCATATAGATGGAAAGTATCGGTAAAGAAACAGATAATCTCCAACATGGAATAGAGATTAGCGTTGGTCATACCTTCAGAGGCCCAGAGGCCTCCGAGCATAGTGTCACGACTGTTGGAAGCGTAGATGTAAATATCACGCCACGCTAAGCGATCAGTGGGCGGCGTGTTTGGTAGACTATCTTCATCTGTCACAGACATGCTTTGATGAAAAGGGATGAAAGTTTGTGCTAAGGTAGAAGGAATGGTTGCGATGGAGAGTTATGGGATAGGTTGCAAGGTGGTGACAAAAAAAAGCCAAGCTCTAAAGGTTTGCTCCTAACCTATGCCATTAACAACACTAAAAAGCTACGAAATCTGCACACAGATTAGGGATATGACGAGTGGAGCCCTTTTCCGACTATTCGATCGGGTTTATTATGATACGTCTGTGAGACGTAGGGCACTCGGTGTCTTCTCGTCCTGAGGGCGGATCGGAGCCGATACCCTAGCACGTACGGGTACCCAATACAGCGGTAGCTCCATAATTCCCTACCGATGGGTATTATATTCACTCATGGGGGGTTCGGTCGTTTTAGTGAACCCGATCTGACTACTGCATGATGTATACCACGCTGGCATAGCAGCTGCATTTTGCGCTCTTGATGCTCATAAATTTGCATTGAGACAACTCCTACGCTAGGTCAATAGGGGGGTTAATTTAGATCCTTAGTGCAGCCACTGCAGGCTGTATGGAACATACAATGCCTCACCGAGGGAACTCGCTCTGCCCTCACTTTCTCAGAACTTGAAAGGTGTCCCGTCCTGGCTCTCGCGTCTCTCTTCTAACTTCTCACTGGGAAAACCCTAGCAATACTACCCTAGGTAGCTAGGCTCACTCCTTCTCGAGATGCTGAACATGGTTAACAAGTATGGGAATGCGAAATTGATATCAAATGCTTGACTGCGTCACCTCCCAAAGTGAACATTTTCAGGATAATAATATAAATACTACAAATATCTTCAAATACCTTCATTCCCTTTCACGATATGTATAAGTAAACCGGTCCCTAGGCCGAACATGAGTCAGCTCTGGGTTGGCAATGAGTTCTTGTTGGCAAAGAGATTCGTTCTCTAACTTTCGGCGCCGGCGGGAATTTCTGGATTACTACAGAGGTAGTGTACCTGCCAAATGATTGAACCCGAGTCATGAACTTTGGACCAGTGCTCTTCCACAGGGCATACTGTCTTGAAAAGCTAGCTGCCAGAGCACGTTTGTATCCAGCCTATACCAGTAGAGTATTGCCAGTGATCTTGTATGATTACATGAGATAAGGGGGCGGGTGAAGCGGAGAGAAGAAGCGGACGATGAGAGTCCGAAGCCACAAAGGCGCCTTTAGTTGCCAGCCACATACATCCGGCCCGCCTTAAGCCCAAACTAAATGAGCCCCTGTGGCCAGCTTTTCTTGAAATGTTGGGCCCTTCACAGTGGCATAGTGCGGGACAATCCAAACCCCCAACCCCCTAGCCAATTACGATCATATAGGAACCCCAGAAATACCTCACTTTTCTTTCTCCTCCTTCCTTTGCATAACTAACGTCATTCACAGATTATCACTCTTATCTCACAAGGAGCCCCCTAGCACCCCCTAACCTCCGCTTTTTCGTTCATGGATGGGTGAAAGTGGTGTTGCTGGGGTATTGTACCCGGTTCTAGAATACTAGTAGCCCGCAAACTGCGCGGCTAGTGAGGCGAGGTCGTTCTTGAGGATGTGAAGCCTGATGTTCTGGATTTTGGCGCTGAGGATTGGTGTGCCCCCGCACGCTCTTCTCACCATACCATAGTTCAATATCCGGAGGTAGTTTACACTATTGCTATAGTAAGTTAGTGAAAGGGTGGAGGAATTGTACTCGGACTATTTCCCTCTGGCCCTAGTATACCAAGGCAGTTAAGATGTCTACAGAGAGGAGGAGGGGGGGGAGGGGGGGGAGGAGGGGGAGGAGGAAGTACCGGTAGGAAAGTAGGAAAATCCAAGAACGACCAAGAAGTATTGGAAGGTAAACAAATTATGATATTGTCACGTAATTGGTAGAATGGAGTTGCGGCGATGGAGAATGGACGCTGGGACTGCTGGTAATACCATACCGGAACTAGACTGATGCTCGAGTGATCTCGTGAAAACCCGCTTTCTAGCCAAGATTTCAAAATCTAGATTTTTCACGAAGTAATAGTCCCCCCCTTGTAGTAGTTATTTTTTTTAAACAAAAAAAAAAAGGTCGCTCCGTGCTCGAGTGAGCCCGCCTGTCGAGTCAAACTCTTCTTATTTTCGACTTCTCGGTGTGAAGGAGAGTTTCGTGGAGTCTTTATATAATATGCGGTACTGTTCGTATAGTATAATATTATATAGTTGTGGCATAGTGTAAATTGGGTGGAATCTTCTGCCTAAAGCTACCCGTACCGCAGAATGCAGTAATGTAGTTCCAATCTAAAGTTAGCTCAACCCAGCCAGACGGGCCAAATTGCCCCCAGCGCGCTGTCTTAGTCGCTAACGGTGGATCACTCGGCTGTTGATCTATCAAGTTATAAGTAAGTACCGGTGCACAGGACCAATCGTTGACAGAATACAAGTAGGATAAGTTGAGGGAAAAAAGTCACGTTTCGTTGCACTTTTGTACGACGGTCGGTGAGCGAGTGAGTAAGTAAGTGGTCGGGGCGGCTCGTAGAGGGGGATAATTTTCAAATAGTAAACATTGAGCATCAAGCTAGCACTTTCCCCCTCTCCCTCTCTGTAAAAAGGGGGGGGGGGGGGGTTCAGGGGGAGAGAGAACTTATGATATTATTATTATAATGAACTAAAAAATTGAATATTCTATATACCGGGCATAAGATAAGTTCCTGAATCCCGCTGGAGGAGCAGGGGAACCCATAAACTGAGGAATCAGGATGTTCCTTTTGGCTGGATAATATGTTACATTATCACTGTGGACTAGGCCGGATCTATCCACCGTCTGCTAAGTGAATCAATCAGTCAGCCAGCCAACCTCCCAGGCAGGCAGGCAGGCAAGCAGGCACAAAAACTACTGACTTGGTAAGATGACGGTCTTTGAATTATCAACGAGGTCTTCGGCATCCCATACCTGTACTAAATTTTTCAAACCAGTAGCTTGTCCAAGGTTAATGTCTTCTAGATCTCTCTCTGGCTCACAGGAGGAATCATACATTAAAGGATAGAGAGAAGAAGCTGTAATAAAGGCAGGATCTGAGAATCCTTAGCGGTTTTGAAGGGTAGGAGTTTGTTGTTGAGTCCAAAGTGTCCTGATTGGAGAGTTCCCTACCAGATTGGCCAGGGTACTGTACTGTACAGTGCGGGGCAGGTATTAGAGGATGTTGTTAAATGAGCCTATCATAGATAGAACCTGCTTATTTAACACCTTGAGGCTTTAAATCTTGTTGGTTGGCGGGAAATGGCTTATTAAACCATTGACTGACGAATAGTGAGGATTTTGCTATCATAGTAGTAATCTCATATAAACAGGCCATGCCATCCATCCAGGAGCAAGACATGTATAATAAAGTAATCACTGCCAACCAAATCCAAGACATGTCTTCCAAATGACACTAGAACAGAATTGAGCTCAGATAAATAAACGATTACCAGTGTAATACAGAAAGAAAGAAAGGCTAGATACCTAGGGCCTTTTTGTCAAGCTCTCCGGAGCGCCTTGAAGTACCGTATACCGGCGCTCGCATATTATGATACCTTATTTCATTCGTACTTGTACTTGACAGATAACATTGCTATCATAATAATAATATTATTATGATACAGTAACTCGCCCCACCAAGAGACCCTCAATACAAAACAATTAACAGCCCCCGACAAGCCTACACCACCAAACCCCCCCACAGGCCCCTTCCAAAACCTCCTCTACAACCCCGGACAAAAAGTCACAGACCAGTTACCAGAAGTTAACCCCCCAAATACCCCCCCCGTCAATCCCGGTTAATGTATTCCACCCATGTACCATACAATACCCCACATCCCAGACGGACTATTATACCAGCAGAGATAACAAACTCGCCCAGCCAGCCCAATCCGTCCATTAATAGTATCTGCCAATTTATCCATTCGTCAATCTATCTACCATTAATACTAATTAACGTCGCATGGAATGGCTAGCTAGCTAGCCAGTATTGATAGCTATGATACACAGCACATCTTTTATTTATTTAAGAGCCGCTCGATATTATGTCGATAGAATAATAAATCGAAGAAACGAAAGCTGGAGTTGAAACGGTGAATGATGGGCTTTTTTCTTTTCCTTTCCTTTCTTTTCTTTCTTTAAGGAGTGGTAAATTGTGTCTTGTGATCTTTTTTTTCTTCTTTTTTCCTTCTTCTTCTTACTTGGAATTTAAGGCTGTCTTTAATTCTGCCTTACTACTACGGGGGAGGAGGGGAAGGGTGGTGGTGGTGGTGGTGGGTTTGCTTGTGTTTTGAAACTTTTTCGTATGTAGGCTGGTGTGGTTAGTTGGTTGATTAGAGTTGTTTGTGCTTTAGCGAGTGGTAACAGTAGTTTACGGTAGATTGGGGTGTTTATGTTCTGGGATTTTGGCACTACCACCTATATAATTAAAGTATGGTACTTCCATTCCTCCGGATCGTACAGACAGACTCTCATACGTATCTGTAGACTATAGTGTAATACACTTCTTTCCAAAAACGCTAATTAATCATCCCCAACTCCAATCCCACAATACGAGTGATACTCCATGACTACTACAATCCCTCCTCCCCTCCCGTCAAACACTCAATTCCGTTCCTGACTGACAAGGGCATTTTCCCCACACCCATTTACATATTAAGCAATAGCTGGCGCCCGAGCCCACCACCAGCTAGCCCAACCAAAGGGAATCGATTCCGACAAGCCACAAAGATCATTGCCCGCGCAATTGGCTCCCTCGTTTTTATTTATGGTCTTCAGGGTCCCAGAAATCTGGGGTAACGCAGGCAAGATGTTCTTCTTTTTCTTTTCCTCTCTTCTTTTTTATGACATTGCCCTTCGCCTTGCTAAAAAGCACTTTTTTTCTGCGTCACGGTGCATTTGGCGCGACCGCGGGGTCGCGGGGCCCCGTTTTGGTTATTGGATGGGTGGTTGTTAGGTTGGTCGGTGGGTGTTTAGGGTTTGGGTTGGGTTAGGAGGCGTTGACTGGGTGGTGGATTAAGGGACGGATGGGGCGAAGGAGGGGAGGGGGAGGGGTTGTTTAATTCTGGGGTTGTTTTCGTGTTGGCGGTAATTTCTCGGTTGTGGGGAGCCTGGGGAAGGGGTTGGTGAACGCTGCTCCTATGATACCGGTACTGCCGGTATTCAGTTGCTTATGTCAAGTCCAGTATCATGGCTATGGCTGGCGGATCCAGAAACCGTAGCCCCTCCTCATCCCTAGGCGGTTGCACGAGCCCAAGGGAGGGTTCTTTTTTCCAATTCACTTGCCGTATCCGAGTCCAGCTCCTCCAATACCGGTACTCCCACTCCTCTTCTTCCCTAGTGACGACAATTCCATGCAGTGGAAAATACTTGGTAAGAACCTAGGGGATCCCCCGACCTTTTGAACTGCTCTTACCCACGGACGTTTCTGAAGGTCTCTCTCAGTCCGAGTCCTTATCGTAAATGAACCCCGGAGCCAGTCGGTGACTCGGTGGAGGTTTTTCCGTAAATAATCATACCCTGCCGTATTCCACCTGTTAGCAAACCTTTTAGTCAATACGGTAACTTATCTTTGATAACGGGACCTGAAGGAAAAAGTAATTTCCATTCCGCGGATCATTAGAACCCGAATTTGGTGGCGTTGCCCGGGTTGTTAACTCGTCCGGGTGTGGTGATCCATTGTAAACTTAAAAATAAGAGGGCTGGGGGCTTGTCGTTGGCTACCAAATACCAAGAGCTGTGATTGCTACAAGTCAAGGACTGTGGCATAAGGCAATATGGTGCAAACGAGGTTCTGTGTTTGTCTTGGTGTATCGGCACTGCAACGTTCGAGAAGTATTTATCCTCCCGGCTAGAATCACTTCAATATGATAAAAGTGTAAAGGAGACTCTCGCGGACTTGTATGTGGTACCAGTATCTCTATCGTTATCGAAGGTGTACAGGAAAAAGGCAGACAACCGCCTTTTGGTTTACGGGGGCACTCGCTCTCTTGAGGAAACGATGTTTATTCTAAACTCTAGACTAAACCCCCAGTATGCCAACCGTGTTTGTATGCCTAATACCGGTACTAGCGGAATAGCTCGCCGTGCTCACGCAAGCGACACGGTAACCCAACGTTTCTCTGCGGCTCAGTAAAGGTAGAAGACCCGTACGAGTGCGTGGGGTTGTTGCTCAAATTGCCAGCTGAACCAACCCGGTGTTTCTTTTTTTTTCCCCTTCTTTTTTATGCCTCAAATGCTCGCCCCCTAGAGCCAAAAATTGGGACCTGTTTCCCCTTTCTATGGATGGGCCTGTAGCAGCCATGCGCTGCGACACAAGTGCTGCGAGTCACTCCACCGCATCCCCTTAACGTTACGATAGGATGGGTACACTACCGGTACGGTACTATGAACCTCCTTTGCCAACTCTCTAGAGATCTACCGAGCTTCTTGCAATGGGGAGAGAGGGTGAAGGATGACGATTAATCTTCGGTCGAGCCTTGCTGCCGTTGCTGTACCGGTACTGTACTCGAGTACTTGAGAGCAACAGGCAGCTGCCAGGCTGAGCAAACGGTCAGCGGGCAATTGAATGTCGCAATATATACCGCAGAATAATTGGGGAAAGTGTTCCACGGGACTACGGTAGATCATTGGGGGAGACGGAATACCGGTTACTAGTATTAACTGCTCTAGTGAGCACTGTCCCCCATACTCTAAATAATTCTGATCTGAACTTGGAACTTTTAAACGCAGCCAGTCGCCCTTTTCTGAACTGTCCTATGCGAGTACAAGCCCCCTTCCCCCCCCCACACGCTCTGACGCTCTATGGTTCCGGTCGGATACGGTAGCAATGGTTTGTTTTTCGCGAATCGGGGGTTTTACCCACCAATCTGCGATCTTCGCGGGGTAGGAAAGAGAGAGTGAGCAACGAGTGGTTTTTTTTCTCTCAAGAGGGGAGAAAGGCTGCCAGGTTTCGAGTGAGAATAATAACAGGAGTAGCGCCGGTCAGAGATAGCGAGAGGTAGGGGAACGGCGGCGGCATCGCAGCTCTGGTCGAGTCGGTCAAGGGACCCAAGTTGGAAGCTTGATGATAGAAAATTTCTCATGCAAGAGCTACTCGCTACGCTGGTTTTAGTATTATATACTGTATGGCTCTAAATCCTTGAGGCGACGACTTGAGCTTTCACACCACCAAACGAGCTATGATATCAACCCGTAGAATCCCGATAGGGCTGATATTTGAGATTTTGAGGCGCTTGGTGGGTTGTTCCTGCCTTGTTGAAAGGTTCTGTTGTTGTCGAGGGTGAGTAAGGAAAGCAAGCGAGAGTCCTAGATAAAGTAATTCGATGCAGGTGCGGATATGAGGGGTGGGTGGGTTCACCACCACCGCCTCCACCACCTCCACCACCACCCTTTCTCAGGGATTGACGATGAGATGGAACTTGCGCAGAGGAGCGGAAGGGGGGCCGTTTTCTAGGATAGCCACAGGATACAGCGCAGTAGAGTACAGTACCGGTGCAGCTTGCAGGATCCTCTTCATCCCTGACTTGCAGTAAACTTTACTTTTTCCTTGCACTCCATTTTATTTTTGATATTCAGCAGGAGGCGAAATCGCTATCGTCTGGACTCACCTCGCGCTCATACTCATTCAAGCAGTGAAAAGCAGCTATTGAGTGCATAGTATCGAAATGCCTTCTACACCGAGCAGCCGTACGCGTATCCCATCCCATCCATACTCATACGGTAGCTGTTCTCCAGTAGGTAAGGTGGCTCCCATCACCTCCTTTCTTTCTTTCCTTATTCCACTGGTGGATGGGCTGTCTAGCTACGCAGGTGGTCAATCAATCGCCTCCCTTCTACTGACCACCTCCTACTGGTAATTCTCATTAAAATTTTCTTTTTTTACACCACGCGGTCTCCCCACCCTACCTACTGTGAAACTACTACTTACCCTACCCCCCCACCCTAGCTACCGTAGCTATCTCTCCAGCCATGATAAGGATCCTCAGCAGCCGTGCAAATTGTGTTGGATAAGAGCGGCATTCCCCCTGTTTCCCCCAACTTCAAACTCTGACTGGTCTGAATGCTTGATCTCGATCCATCAGCGATGTTGTCCTCACTTTTACGATCAAAGAAGAAGAAGAGGCGTACTGAGCATTCGCCCTTCTCATCAGCGTGCGACGAGACAAGGAGTGATTACTTCCAGAGACAAGCCGATGTCGACCAGGGAGACAGTGGTGATAATGATGATAGCGGGAACAATGATGATGCTTCTCTCGAGTCTTCGTCCATAGTGTCTTCCGGTGACGAGGAGAATGAAAACAATCCCCTACTTCCTATATTCTCTGCTGCTGAGCTTGGTATGAAGAATTTGCCCTTGCTTCTTGTCCCGCAGTTGTTTGGATTTGATAATAACGGGCGCTTTGTAGATTTGATACCAGTCTATACTCTGGTTCACAGTATCCGCTCAGATATTGTTTCTCGGGTTGATACTAGCTTAACATGGGACCAATTGCGCTCCCCGCAAGTCTCAAGTTTTCTAGTAAAGCCCATCCTGAGTTCTCTTATGCGTGGGCCAAATAGGCTTTCGAAGGGCATTCTGTACAGCCTTATGGCGAATTGCCTCCAGTTTTCAAAGGAGGCATACGAAAACCCTGGGATAGCTTCCGTCTCAAAAACTCGGGCATTATTGGCGGAGATTCTAGCAATAAAGCTATTGAAGGAGTTTACAAACCGAGAGCTGGTGGGAGCCTCGAGAAAACCTTGATTGAAATGAAAAATAGGTGCTAATGTTGGAACTAGATTGATGCATTGAGCTACGACTTTTATCCCCTCCAGGGTATGCCACCCCCAACGGCTCCAGAGGCTCCACCTGGTCATATCAGCTTTGCACCGGCGCCTACTAGACTTCAGCGAGCAAGCAGGATCTCAGCATTAGAAATCGCAGTCCGTGCTCAGGTAGGCCTCCATCTTTTTTTTTTTTTGGCAGATTCCTAGCTATTTTGGAGGCTTTCCCCTGAAATCGGCCCAAATGGCTCTAGAGATGCTAACAGATCCAACCTCTATAGGCTAAAAAGTTCCTCTCACACCCGTTGGTCATGAAACAGCTTGAAGCTATCTGGACTGGCAACATAGTCTTTCATTCTGCATTGGACCAGGCACATAGAATAAAACAAGATAAACGATGGCCCTCACCTGGTGGATTGACACAGTTAATGTCATTCAGGCGGTCTGCAACGGTCTATGATGCATGCGATGCAAGCTTATTCAAGCTCTCGAGATTAAGAGTCCCGAGATATAAGCATATTACATCGACTTTTTCGCTTGCAATTTTACTACTCCTGTGAGGCCACCCCTGGTTTAGAGTCGCTTGCCCTTCAACCACTAATCTTCATTTTAGGTATGTGATGGTTTTAATCAACAGGTCCTACGAAATCACCATGCTGGAGGCCATATTCTGGGCTTGGTCGTTCGGATTCATGATGGTAGGTTTCACAGACGAAATTCATAACGACCCAGATTCTAAAAGCCAATAGGACGAAATCGCTGGCTTTACCGAAGCTGGTGTTTCACTGTACTTCATGTCACTCTGGAATTCGTTCGACATGGGAATCTACCTCCTGTTTACAACGTTAGTGAACAACGAAACCCACCCGAGATTTCGAAAACTAATGTATCGATAGATTCTACGCTTTGCGGTTTGTCGGAATTATGATTCCTGGGGAAGGAAACTATATGACGGACTGGAGTTATGATATCTTGGCCGCATGCGCCGTTTTCCTATTCCCCAGGATTTTCTCAGTTTTGTAAGGCCCCAAAGACATGGAAGCACCGATCTAGTGTCGCGTTGTGGAGAGTGTAATGCTAACGGGCGGTGGTGTCGATAGAGACCATTACCGATATTTCAGTCAGCTCATCATTGCTTTCAAGATCATGGCGGTAGACATGGTGGCGTTGCTAGTGTTAATTTTGATTTCTTGCTCGGGGTTCTTCGTTGCCTTTACTTCGTTTGCCAGAAACTCTTACTCTGCGAGGGAAATCTGGTGAGTGGTCATTAGTGATAGCACTTGAAAGTCATAACTAATCACTCGCTATTCCATAGTTATGCGCTCTTTCAGATCTTGATGGGATTTACACCCGCAGTACGTATAATCCCGGACCAACTCTATTGGAGATATAGCTAATCCTCGAGTCTAGGCTTGGGAGTCATGGGAAAATTATAATGTACGCCACCACTCCAGTAGCCTTGCCTAGAGCCAGCAGATATGCTAACGTTCTTGTGCAGCTCCTTGGGAAAGCTCTTCTCTCGGCTTTCTTAATCATCTGCCACTTCTTGATCGTGACAATTTTGATTACAGTCCTAACAAACTCATTTGCGGCGGTGGCTGCTAATTCGCAAGAGGGTAATTGAGACCCCATCTTTGGCTCTGATCAAGGCTAATCTTGAAGCAGAGCATCAGTTCCTTGTGGCCGTAAACACACTATCACTGGTGAAATCCGATAGCCTGTTTTCATACACGGCGCCTCTGAATCTTCTCGGCTGGGTCCTTCATCCCTTGCGCCATGTCATGCCGTTCCGTCAATATGTCCGGCTGAACCGGACGGTTATCAAAATCACTCATTTCCCGATTCTCTTACTCATATTCCTATATGAGCGAACCATCCTGGGGAACTCTATTTTCGAACAATCGGATGTATTTTCCAAGAAGCGCACGCGAAGGATTGTCCAGGAATCATTCGATCCGCTCGATCAGGGTGTGTTCAGCCCAGCGTCTCGCAGGATCCGTGCTGGTTCGGTTGCAAGCCATCACCAAGATAGAGCATTGGACGAAGTTTTCCGAAGACCTTATCAAGGGGAACCGTCGATCCGCAGTGGAAGAAAGATGGACGTGCCCGGCGGTGTTGTAGCTTCGTGGATGAAAGGGGTAGTATCACCAACAGGATCTCCACCAACAGAATTCGAGGATGGGTTTAATATTCGTAGAAGAGCCATGGCAAGGGGAAGACCTGGATTTGCCAAGTTCACAAAGAGAGATAGTTATGGAACTATCGAAGACTTACAGAGAAATGCCGTCCTGGGAAAACCAACCAGGTCAGTGATCTCAGATCCTGAGGAGTTCGCCAACACAGGGGAAATGGAAGACTTAGGAGGTTTCGAGGAGAGCCGTATCAAACCCGAGCTAGTGGATGTAATTAGAACCGATGATGATGGAGATGATGAAGCGAACTCTCGCGATGAAGAGGACGAGGAGGAAATCACCAACGATACAGAGGACCACGACAATGGAGAGCCAAGCTCGGAACAGGAAACAGGCGGAGAGAATACACCAACAAAATCCACATCAGCCAAGAGCACGCCAGGCCGTCCCAAAGAACCCTCCTTCACTAAACTCACCCAACAAGCACTAAGAAAGCAATTCGCCTCCCGTCACCACTTGCGAACAGATTCTTCACAGACCATCAAAAACGCCTTCAACCCTCCGATCGTCCAATCATCCGAAGACGAGTTCGAGAGGATTAGCCCTATCCGGCTTTCGCGCCAGAACAGTGAACGCACAGCAATATGGGCCGTGGATAATGCGTCAGGGAAGAAGCATTCCCCTCGCTCATCGAGGCCACAAACAGCAACACGCGCAAGAGCAATGACTACACCGAGAAAGTTTTTGCAGTCACTCCCTAATCTAGAGGGATTGCACCTAATGGTACCGAACGACGAACACGTGAGATCACCATCACCAATTCTAGATCTAGCCCAACACCCGGAAGAACCCCAACTTCCCTCAAGTTTTGCAACGCAGATGGCCATGGCAACAGGCGCTAGGGGCGGCGTTGCAGACCTTATGCTGGGGCGAATGGTGCTATCGAGAATCGGAAATCTGGAAGAGAGCATGAAGGACGTGAAGCTCATTCTTCATGAGGTAAAGAAGTTGAACAATAAGGGCAAGGAGAAGCCGAGGAGTTTGCCCGATGAGGAGTTTGAGGAGAAGAGCAGGGGGAGGAGGGGCAGGAGCGACGGAACTGTTTCCAGATGATTGTATTATTTTTTTTCTATTGTTATTTTGTAAATCAGACCCTGTTGGGCGGTGTATTGATAGATTTGGCATTGTACTGGCATTTTAGCCTCTTTTCTATTGTTATGGGGGGGCGGCATTCTTGGCTTTTTTGTACGGATATATAATTGCATTCGTTTTCATGATTCCTAAGATATCAAGTCCATCGGGAAATGATTATCATGAGGATGAAACCCGAGCCAGCGGAGAATTAAGCACAGAACTCTCAACCACTAGGCATCTTATAATTCGGACATCAGAATATCTAATTACCGCCGCTACTATGCCCCGGGGTCATAGCTGCGGATCCACAACGAAAGTGTTGCGAAATGAAACCCCCACCGGGAGGTAGCATCGGAGCGATCGAGGGCCCACGACGACAACAGACCCGTTTGATCGCTGTTCATCCATAGACGAGCAGGGAGCGTGTTAACTAGCCTTCGTCTTCGTTTTCGGCGCCGCGGACATACAAGGACATGATGTATGTCTGTATAGCACCGATATCTGTAGCCTAGATAGCACAATGCCACAAAGTTATCATATGCCCTTTCTTTCTTTCTCTCCTTCCTTTTCGCTTCTCATTCATTTAACAAGGAAGGGAGCGTATTGTCTCATACACGACTCACTCTTACACTAAAGAACATCTCTAAAAGAAAACAACTGGTATGGGGGAGTCCGAGCCATCATAACTACTAGTGAATTCACCTTCCAAATATGATACCACTTGCCACCATAGACCACAGCCTCTAACGGCTTGTAATAAAACCTCGATTCTTCCGGAGGGGGGATTCGGCTCGCATTCTGATACCCTCGTATGATGCTAGTGCTGCATTCCTTGGTTATGATATAACAAGATATACGCTATTGCGAGAACCTCAACTGCTTATGATACCTGATACCCTAGTTAGTACATGACGTGGATGTTGGAACCACTGATTGAGTATGATAGAACTATAGTACACTAGGTTTGCCCGTGATACGGGCTTGTGCTGTGTAGCAGTAGAGGGCAAGAGTAACGCCCCGGGGTGGGAGGGAATTATCATAGCACAGTATTCCTCTTGTTTTATGATAATATATACCTATTGACGGATGTATAATACCGAGTCCCCCAGGTTTCAACCTTACTTATAATAATATTATTATAGTTCTATACATACATCTAGGATTTCTCCTCAGTGGGCAGTACTAGTAGCCCTCTAAATATCTCTCTTTCTCTCCTGGGCAGTCTATGGGAATGAATATAGTGCTATAATAACTTATAGTTCAGTACTGTCGAGTAATGTTATATATCAAGAGGGAGTGAGTGAGCGGAGACCAGGCCAAAACCAAAGCAAACTAGTGAGTTGTTATTACTTGTGGAAAAATAAAGAAAGAGAGAAAGAAAGAAAGAGATAGATAGATAGATAGATTAAAGAGAAGGGTAGAAGAAAGCGGGGCTTGCAGTAGAAATAAGTGTATTATAATAATTATTATAATATAGACATAGGTGGGTGAGGCAAGCACCGGTAATCACGTTGTATCACTCGAGACAGTCGAGAATTACAGAGTTATAAGTATCATATAATTTCCAAAAAAAACCATTTAGTATAATGCATGACTATAATATCAGCTATCAATCGACAAAAAAGTCCCCCCCCTCCATCCCAATTTGACTACTCTTAACAAGTAATAAACAACCACATCACAAGAAATCACTGGTTTTATAAACTTGATCATTACCCATAACCTCTTGCTAAAATTTAATATTAATTAAATCCATCGTCAAGTTTTTTTCCCCCTTTTCTTCTTTTCTTCTTTTCTTCTTTTTTTCTCCTCCTTTCGAAGCGTTATTCAACCATTTTTTCCTCAATTCGTCCCCCATCCATCATCATCTCCCGTTTGTCCACACCTTCGTTGCCTCGTTAAATTGAATTAAATTGAAAGGAAATAAAGAACATTGTGGCGGGTGGTGAGAAAGGTTCTCAATAATGATAACGGAAAGGTCTTGGCTTTGTTTTTTACAATATTTTCTTTTTCTTTTTCTTTTTCTCCACGGGAGGCAGGAAGGGAGGGAGGAAGGGAGAGTCAGATTTGTTATTCTGAAAAATAAAATTATTACATAAAAAAAGAGTTATAGGTTGTTCTAGGAAGGGAGGGAGGGGGAAGTATAATAATAATAAAAATAATAATAACCTTATACTACTGTATTGGTAGTATGATACCCCATAATAATCGATAGTACTTTAGACATTTTCAGCCTGCATTCCCATAAACAGTTAGTTATACAATTTTCAATTGGTTTTAAGTCACATTGAAGTAATTCTGAGCCATGCCTTTATTGCTAGCAGTCCAACAATATGTTTTTCCTCAAACTGGTTTCTATTCTGACTATTAGCATTATTATAATATCCTAAGACTCTTTCAAAGTCTCTTTGGTTTTTCTTATTCCATTATCATGGGTAGTATCAATCAGGGTTTTCCAGGATAGTGGCCCACTTATTTATTATTTTTACCATCATCATGGACTTTATTATTTTTAGTAGATGGTTATTATTTCTATAATAATAGGAAACATATGAAGGTAAGCTAAAGCACCCTGCTAATATATTCGATATAGTTGAGAGAAGATACTAGTTAAAGGATTGCTGATATTGTAATTGGTGATTAAAATAGAATGTTTTAATAGGTTGTCATGATTATATGCTGTCTTGTTTCTACTGTGGACAGTAGCAGAACCTCCAACTAACTTCTTTTGGATTAATTCAAGGTATTTGCTAAAGAAATAGTACCAGATTGTAATGGCTATTTCTTATAATGGTTCAATGCATAGTTAAAGTCTCTCCAAACTTCTCAAATGCCTCTTTGTGTCACAAACGGTGACTAAGCAAGGCAGACTCTCACATGACTAATAGTTATTGGTCATTGGTTTGTTATCTTTCACGCTATGAGATCAGTTGACTCATAGGATTTTACATGATGACGCAATAGCGTGTTATTGGTTTATTGTTATTGGTTGATATTTGACATGACGCAGGTTTGTGGTCATGTGGTTTATGTATTTCACACATGACTCATAGTTATGAGTCATGGGTTTCACGCATGTGACCCCTTGAGGGCACATGACATGTTTTATGGGTTTTGATTGGTCGCGAGATAAGGCGCAGCTGACCTGGACGGGTCAGCTGATGGATTTCACACTATGACTCATTATGAGTCATGAGTCGCGTGACGTGAGGGTATGAGTGACGCAGGGTTAGGGTTGAGGGAAGAACCCCTATATAAGGGCACCCTCGAGGTATGAGATTTGGGTCACGAACCATCTCCTCTACACACCCGACAATTGAAATCTCAACACCATGAGAATTCATCGTCAACATCCACCACCCCCGCACTCTCAGTGAGCTGCACCCGCACTCTCCGGGAGCGGCACCCCCCCCGGCCG
>Ga0307507_10007563_pt1 | contig 15658 bp, 18 predicted proteins | sample 7_EM_MG_FD_207223 | JGI IMG/M metagenome (GOLD analysis project Ga0307507, IMG submission 207223) | Populus trichocarpa ectomycorrhiza microbial communities from riparian zone in the Pacific Northwest, United States - 7_EM | ecosystem: Host-associated > Plants > Roots > Unclassified | place... | reverse complement strand
CAAACCCCAAAGTTAACATAGCACCCCCTTCCCCCTCCTCCCCCTCCTCCTTCTTCTTCTCCTCCCGTCTGCCTACCTCCCCCAGTGCAGCGAGAATGCCCACAATCCCAACAAACCATCCCCTCCTGACCACCAATCCACCAGGCTGCGCCGCACGTGCAGCACTGCCAGAAGCTGAGGCACGAGACGCACTTCTTGTGTGTGCAGTCCGGGGTCGGACACTGGCGGAGGGGGGATTGTGCCAGGGTGAAGTGGCGGTGCTGGCAGATGCAGCAGAGCCATGGAACGGGCTTCCCATTTATAGGTGTGGTGGTGGTGGGTCGCCGAGAGGCGGTAGCGGAAGTATTATGTAATGATACTTCAGTTTTGGACCCCTCTTTTTTTGTCTCGGGTTCGTTCGACATTGTGGTTTTTGTGCGGATTGGCGAGAACTTGGTTTATCTGCGGTTCGTCAGTCAAGTCACAAGTACCTAAAGCACCGGTAGGTGATATTGTATTGGCTTAGATACTAACTTGGAATTTAGTAGTGGTTAAAGTAGCGGTAATATCCAACGCGTCAAATAGCCTGGTTTTTAGCTTTTGTTTCTCAACGTGTGTGGTGGGAGCTAGTATGTACTGTGTTTGCTTAAATACCAAACTAGAAGTATCGATAGTATTTAGGACAGTAGTACCATTCAGAAATTCCGTGCTTTTTCGACGGGTGTGGTGACAGTGTTCTGGTATTTCAGACCTAGAGGTAGTGTTTGTAAATTCCGGAGCAGCGACATTATAATGGCGGTGATAGGGAGAGCGCACAAATCTGGGCATAGGGTTCCGATAGCCCGGGGCTTGCGGAATAGCGTTGTGGGTAGGGGATGGCTGGCCAAGGAAGATATGGAGGATTAGAGCGTAGGTTACCGCCCCAGTGTACGCTCAGTGCTAAGATGGCAGTGCTCTCCGAGAATTGGGGTAAAGGTATAATATAGATGGTGCATGGTAGAGAGTGGGGAGGACCAAGATGACTATAATCCCTTCATGCCTTGTTTTCAATGAACAAAGACCCCAGAGGCAATTTACATGCTCTACTTACTTACTACAAATCCCACTTGCACAACCTATTTTGAGCGTATCATACTCATATCTCCTCCTGACGTGAATATCATAGTGGGTAGATAAATTCAACTGCGCGGGTCGAGGGCAAAGTCTGGGCAGTAAGCAACCATTTGAAATTGATGTGACATTACCTACTATCGAGTGATATGCTGTGATTACAGCATCTGAGAGGGATACGGAAGGAAGTAGGGTTGCGTAAATCTCCTTATATCATATCATGCTTTTGGTAGGAACTGTTATCATAGCTCGGCTAATGATGTGCTGTGGGTAGGCATGATAAATTGTAAACCAGCCTGTGGTATAGTGTCGTATCATACTGGTATGCTCTGTAAACCCGCGGTTCAAAATCCGCTCTTGGTATAATAACGTTTGAATGATATCGTACATTCCTTATACACCGCAAACAGTGGGTAGAGTACCGTGGGTTATAGCCACAACATATAGTGTCATACTAAGAAATGGTATTATATCTCTTGCTACAAAATCAGATGTAGGATAATCATGTGCTTTTGCAGTCCTAGTTTACTCCAAGTTGAAGCATCATAACCATTTCTCATCGTTATAGGAGTCCACATTGGTGGTAAATATTTGCTGTATGAAAAAAAAAGAATTAGGATATGTGAAGGGGGGGAAATGGGGGTAGAAAGAAAGGAAATTCATGTAAACTGTACTCTCATAGTATTAAGAATATAACATGCAACCCCTTGAGATTTTATTCCTTTATGCTGCACAGTATTGTAGAGTTTGTTTGCTAAATGTATAGGCTCGGGTGTTCTCTGTGCCGTAACTGTTGGGCGGCGGGATTACTCAGGCATTTCCCACAGAGGGGAGCTGTGAACTTGGGTAGTACCCCCCGCTGCCACAATCGCCTTCTTACTATGTGAACTGATAATCACCTTTTCCTTTTAGTGTTTCTCCACACCGGCCTGGCCAAAGGCGCATAGTGCGCTATGTAACCTTACCGTTTTGAATGTTGAAAATGGAGGCAATAATCGAACAGAAGGATTTTACGAAGTGAAGCTAAGTGGCGCAAGTGAACCAGAGTAATTTGTATTGAAGCGGTTAACTTAAGGAGTTGTAAGGTTACTTGCGAAAAAAAAAAAAAAGGATAAGGAAATTTTATGGGAGAAATTTTTCAAGGCTGGCGTGTCCTGCTGGTGCATACGCATACTGCAGCCTACAAGTGAGGGCAGATCCAAAATTGAATCCTGGGGCTTTATCGAGTGATGGTCTATGACCATGAGACTCGTCCTAAGCCATAAACCACAGCCGAACATCGTATGTATTCTACCCTACCCAATTAAATGTAGCCAGAGTAGGCCGTTAGGGCTATCAAAGCTCAAACATTAGTATTATTTCCCCTCCCTATAAATTCTTCCTTGAGTCCATTCCTTCCGTCTTCACATCAAACTTCATCATCTCACACAACGCTCACCACCTCAAAACTTCCGCTCTCTATCCAAACACTAAAACCCTTTTCTCTAAACCCCCAAACAAACACTCTCAAATGGCGACCATGCTTTTTGCTACACGCCTCACTCTCCTGGTTCTCTTCGCTATCTCTCTCGTCGCCGTCTTCGCAACCCCCTTGGCCCCCCGTGATGATCATGAAGTCAATTCCCAATCGTCCGATGGTTTCAAAGGCCGTTTTCGTGTTCAACCCCCAGCAGACCTCGACACAAACGTCTACCAAGTCCTTGAAGACGGGACTGAGAAAGTCATCTTCAACTCGACCGCTTCCTCCACGGGCGAACCGGTAGAGTTCGCCATTGACTGTGACACAACCGCGGCCTCGCCTATGTACTGGGACGTCTACGAGGCTGCAAGACGCCTAGAAGTTGGGGGACGCGATTGGTGCCCTCAGAATAATCCTGCGGGATCGCGTTGCACGACCTGGATGGCCAATGGGGATGCTCAACTGGCTGTTTGTGGGCACCTATGGGCCAAAGTACGTTGCGACTATTTGGCTTGGTCAGCTAGGCAGATTGTTGTTTGGTGCAATTGGAATGATCACGCTGGCGGAAAATATATTTGGAACGGGGATCTCAAGGGGATTGTCTATTAGGCGGGTTGGAGATACTGTTGGGAATTGTTTTACTTTGTCCAAGATATGTAGACAAATAAAATAAAACAGATTTTCTCCCCTCCTTCTAGCACCACTAAGTCCCAGGTTTGCAAAAAAAAAAAAAACCGATATAAACCCGAGCAGTAAGACTAGTGAATACTCTCCCTACGCTTTTGGCAATTACTGTAAAAATCAGATCCATGTAATCAGAAAAAAATCCAAAAATCTCCCTTATGATTCAATCTCTCCTCACTATGAACTCTAGATACCAAATCTCGGCTCCTCATGTTGGCCCCAGCGGCTGAGAAGAGCCCAACATCGTACTGTAGGTCGAGCATTGTATTTATTCGCCCGGTCCGAAAATTCTCATAATTAGCCCAACCCAATCAACACCCAGTTTGCCTAGAAAAAAAACCCAAAGCTGAATAGACCAAATAGTGATCAACGAAACACCTACGGTGAGGTATGATAGTATCTGCACTCAATGCCCGTGAATATCACTGGCAACCCAAGAGAATCCTGCGGTTCTTACCAGGGCTACAAGTATCCGGTAAATGTAACCTCTGCTCCCTTCTCTCAGTAAAGCTCCATTGGAACTTGATCGTTGCTGGGCAACAATATCGCCTTATAATTAATTCTCGAAGACTTCTTTCCAGAGAGAGAGCAGCTGTGTGGGGACTTAGAAGAGATTTTGCTATTACTAGGTACGATACAAAAATAAGCTAAACCGCTGGCTTCGAACGGCGGGGATTAATTTAGATTAGGTTTCCACATTCTACTCTAGCGTTTGCATATTGCTACTGCTATTCTACGAGGTGTTGTTATGTGATTATAGGCTCGGTAACTTGAACTCGGTTGAAGCTAAGTTAAGTCCGGAGTTGTCTTGCTTTTATTATTATAAAATTTAATTTAATGGATCTTTTCCGAGTTTTTTTTAGGGAGTTGTGATAGCTTGCTCCCTATCTACTCTACTTATTATCAAACAAGAGCTCAATTAACTACAGTATGATATGCAAGATCTACTAGAGGCCTCCGGAACCTGGCAGAAAGTGGAGAGAATTAACTTCCAGAATGGTCGAGAAATATATCACTAGTAGGTTAATTGAATACCGACTGTGATACCACCTTCTAGAGCCCACTGGGATAATCTTCAGCTAAACCTAGTTCCTTCAGATTCTAGATTCTCCCACATAGGTCAGCCCAATCCGACCTAAAAATTCAATCACGTTCACCAAAAACAACCAACCCAACCCCCAGGATCTCCGGACATCGGACGCACTATGCTAAGAACATACGCCTAGGACAATTAGTTTAGATATTTTTACTATCAAGAGGCCTAGTTGAATAGTATATAGCTACAAAACTTGGCTTATATTATCACGTTCCCAACTCCTAAGTCTCGCTATACTGTCAAACACCCTGGAGTCTCTCTCGCGGTAAACCTACTCATAGTAGGTTTTGGGTCGCGAAGTAGTATGGAGGTGGCATTAGGCTTACATTCAATGAGATCCCAGCAGATGATCCCTTACCCACTCCCCCGAGTCACCACCCTTCAGGCTTAGTATGATACCAACCCCAAGGACCTTTATATGATACCAACTTCTTCAACTCTAGTTTCACCAAATCTACTCTACAAGTTCCACACTCACTCATACCGCAACATACACCCCTCAACAGAACATTCTGCTGAAACTCACTTGACGATTTCTCAACTCTCTTCCCCCTACTATGTCCTCCACCGCCACTCCCTCTTCAACCAAGCCAGAACTAAACCCCTGGACTTGCTGCAACTGTGGTCAGCACTACCCACTGACGCTTCCTTCACCGGAGCAATCCCCACACTCATCCCCATGCCCATCCCCATCCACCCTCTCTGTCTGTAGCTCTACAAACACGGTCACTTGCCGGCGATGCAAGCACAACATGTGTGTCGGCTGCGAGCACTTTGTTGTTTGCTCTGAATGTGGGTTTGAAATCCCCATTGAGCAGAGCTATGGAGAGTGTCCTTGCTGTGATCACGCTTGTGGTGAAGGCGTATAAATTTGGTTATTGTTGGCGACTAGATGGGGGGAAGCACGTGGAATGGGCTGTGTTGTGATAGGGTAGGAAACTCTAGAGGGGGTCTTTAATATTTTCATGCTTTTTCCTGTTTCTTCTGAATTCTGTTTATGCTCGGAGTTAGGCTGGGGGGTATTGTAGGAGGTATATACCATGGAACGCGACTCTCCTCAAGATAGTGGTGTAGTTTTAATGCAGTTGGCCGTGGGGAGAACGCTTCTAGTTGACCTCCTAAATGTTACCCCTATGTATACTTCTCTTAGTTTAGACTAGGTTCTTCGATTGATGGATTAGTTCATACCATTTTTTTTTTTTTGCCTTAATACCGTGATGCCAAAAACCACTATTTTATTCCACCAATAATACGAATTTCATGTATTGTATCCGCTGCTATCTAGCCAACAATCAATCGCATTCATATACCCACTCTTTTCTTCCCAAATAAAAAAAACTTTATTCTATTGGTGCTTTAGGGGGGATTTTTTAGTGATCTGCAGCAGTTTGGTCGGACGTGGCAAACGTGTCAATGAACTAGACCCCGTATCTAAACAAGATGTTGTCCGAAATGTGTTGCATTGATGTTGCTGCGATGATTGGTATATTTTGAATGGTACATAGTTGGTACGCTAAACCGTTTAGCGGGTGCCGGAATGTCTCTTAATCGCTAGTCGGTGAAGATTGGTATGGAATGAATGGGATCTAGATGGATGGCTAGATTTGGGTGTATACATATCCTTTGTATTGCTATTGTTGTTTAGATGGAGCGACGGGCAATTGACTGATATCTATTAAAACGGTTGGCTTCGGTTTTCACAGGAATGGTCATCAGACTGATTCAGACACGAGTGACACCCTGTGACGCGTGAGAGAAGAAAATAAGTTGATTTTCCCGCTATAGACTCCTATTTACATTGGTTGACTATAAGACGAAAAGAAGCGTTGGTCTACATAGCTGATATCTTTGGATCAACGGTTCCTTTTAATTTTGTTTGTATAATTCCTCGGGCTTCTTGATGGTCGCATCTCCCTTCTCGCCATGTAATATCTACTCAAAGTCAATAAAGGCACATTACCTCGAGTTGTGGGCAGTCCTTACTAGGTGGAAAGTGTCGCTGTTACCAAGACCTTCTTATTTACCGCTCGTCTCGTTGGTGCTGGTTGGACCCTTCGTTCCCGCGACTGGGGGGTTGGATAGGGACTCCGACGGCTGCGCAAATAATCAACAAATTTCCGCTGTTCGAACACTTCAAGGGCTATGATACCTCAAGATCGCCTCCAGTTTTTTCAACATTCTTTTTCTCGCCAACTGGGTCCATTTTCTCCTCACCCTGGTTAGGCTTTCCAGCATCTCCCTTGCTGCTCTCGTCACCGCCGTGAGTCCTATTTTTGAGTCCCTCTGTCACAGGCTCGGAAGTTTCACCGGTCCCCTCTTTTACGGAAGCGGCCCTGTCGGTAGAGCTCATGATGCTTGCTTCTTCTCTGCCCTTGGCTCCGTCGTACAATTCACCAGCCTTCTCCCTCATCTCCTCAAAGTTCTCTTTGGCTTGGTCACGGACATCCTCGGTTGCTTTAGAAACGAGCTCGGATGCGGGACCCATCTGCGATTTGGTTTCTCCGCCGGACGAAGTTTCTTCTTCTTTCAGAGCAGGGCTGCTAGAGTGGTGATTGGAGTGATGATCAGGCTTCTTTGCGGGAGAAGAGTAGAGGAGATATAACGCCTATCACATGAAAGTTCAGCAGGGCTCTTAGCCTCCGAAATCTTGGAAAAAGAGATTACACTCGGAACAGTCACAGCAATAGATCCAACAAGCCATGCCGTATCACTGCTCTTCTTTCCATGGGTTGTGCTGCTGGGAGAAGCGTGGCTGCCGCCCTGAGCAGAGCTCTGGGCCATTTTCCGAGTAAATTGTCTTGATGGCGCGGCAACACTTCGCCTAGCGAGAATGGCCCGAAGAACGGGGGCAGGAGATCGTAACATTGGCGTGTTTCGTGAGAGGACTTGTAGGGGCAATTGGTGAACGCAATTGGGTGAAGAGAAGCGGATCTTTTGAAAGCAGTGGAATAGGAGAACTGGTATCTGTGGTGGGTGATGGGATCAGGGGGATGGTACGATGGAGCCAAACAGGGCAGGAGGAAGGAAAACAATTTCGGCTCACCGAAGCCAACAATGAGGTCACTCTGTCGAAGTCATTATACCCGAGAAATAGCCACTAGTATCAAAAAGGAAACGCCAACTATCTTGGCATTTTGAGCCTCACAATTGAACTTTTGACCCCTCAATCTTTAGTCCTACCAAGTTCAGCATTACATACAGTGGGGTGTGGGCGAGTTGCGACCTACAAGCTGCCTGGCAGACCTTGCTCTCTCTCCCTTCCCCACAATTCCATCAACTCAACAGAACAAAACTCATCCCCCTCCTATCTCATTGCCAGAACACCACCCAATACAATCCACAACGGGTGAATCCTTTTTCACTTTATCACCACCTATACCTTTCCTTGTTTTCCATCTTTCTCCTTTCAGCTCATCAGCTCTGCTAGCTCGAAATAGCAAATATGGCGAACGCTTCAACCCCATTCGCCCTCCAGTCTTTACTAGAGAAGATGTCTTCTCCAGATTCCGATTACCGTTTCATGTCTTTAAACGACCTGCTTTCAATCCTCACTAGCCCGAATGCTAGTTTGACACAGGCTGATAGCAACCTTACGAGCAGAGTCATTGATGGAGTTGTTAAGGCACTTGATGATGCAAACGGCGAAGTACAGAATCTAGCAGTTAAATGGTATGTCAATCACCGGAGCTGCCCCCGAGCTCTAACAACACACTTAAGGTTGATCTTGCGCCTATTTCTGGCGATAATGCACCTTGTACTCAAAATAGTGCCAGTCAATGAGCAGGAGCTACGCTAAAGCTTAATTTTCCTCCTTAGTCTTGGGCCTTTGGTCTTGAAAGTTCGGGACAATCAAATCGCTCCCCTCATCGACCGTCTAACGACTCTCTCTATGACCTCTACGGACCCCTCGATCCCTTCTACCGCTCTCAGAACTATAATTTCGAGCCTCCCACGCCCCGTGGCCGTTTCCTCAGCCGCACCGGGTTCCCCAGTATTGGTTCAGAAACCTGACGCCATCCACCAAACTATTGCCGCTGCCGTGCAGGCCATCCAGAAAACACTTTATCCCAAGCTCTTGATTCTGCTGAAGCCTGGCACGGAGACCGTTAAGGGCGGTGGTGCTAGCCTTGACAGCATCGATCTATTGATTGAGACACTCAAATGTTTTGGCCCCGTTCTTGGCGGAAAGGAGGTCGAGCAGCTTCAGGTTGCAGTCATGGAACTATTGGAGAGTGATAGAACAAGCCAAGTTGTTAAAAAGCGAGCTGTGACTTCACTGAGTTTACTTTGTGTTTATTCTCCGGATGAGCTACTGTCTAGTTTTATCAACCATTTAATCGAGTCCTTTCGAGCACAGGGCAAACATATTAACCCAACACGCCTTCGTTTGCTTGTTTCGGTAACAGGGGCCTTGGCAAGGGACATCCCAGATAGATTCGGCCCATACCTTAAAACGTTATGTCCATTCATCCTCTCTGTAGTCGACGGGAAGGATATTCAAGACCGAGAACTCGGTGATGAACCAGAGATGGAAATGGACGAGGTTCGTGAAGCGGCCCTCGTCAGTCTTGAAAGTTTTATGAGTTTCTGCACAAGCAATATGACAAGGTTTACGGAAGATGTCTTGAACGCTGGAATGATCTACTTGAAATACGATCCCAACTATGCCGACCCCGCTGATGAGGAAGATGACGAGGAGATGGGCGGAACACAACAAGATGACGGCGACGAAGACGAAGACTTTGGAGGCAGCGATGGCTTTGGCGGTAGCGATGACGAAGGCGCGTTTGAAGAGGACGGTAACTTTTCGGATGAAGATGATATTAGCTGGAAGGTTAGACGATGTGCGGCAAAGCTTCTCTCAACAGTTCTATCAACTAGAGCTGCAGACCTAATTCTTGGAGAACAAGAAGGAGGTGGAAAAGCGTACAAACAAGTCGCTCCATTGCTTGTTGAGCGCTTCCACGAACGTGAGGAGAATGTGAGGTTGGAAGTCCTTGCAACTGCTACGGTATTGGTGAGGAAGACAGGAGAAGTTGCGCAAGGAACATTCACGCCATTATCTCCCTCCAGGGATAGACGAGGAAGCACGGACATAGTCATGGGGCCCCCGCCGAAGAGGAGGCGTGGTTCAGACGCTTCAATGCTTGATACCACCACCTATGATGTTCCCGAACAGAGCACCGACGAGAACGGTGTAAAGAATAGCCTACAGGCTTTGATGCCAAGGCTCAGCAAATCTCTTAGCAAACTCTTGAAAACTAAGAGCACAACCTTGCCCACAAAGCAAGCAAGTGTCACCCTTTTGTCTGCGATTGTATCGGTATTGGAAGGTGGTCTGGATGGTGTGCTCGGGCTTTTTATTGAACCGCTGGTTGATGCCACTCGGGGCGGTAGTGCTGTTTCCGGTAGCAACGTCGTCGCTGCCACGGCCGCCGGAGGAAGCGCAGCCACTGCCACAGGCTCTTCACTGCGTATTGAGGTTTTGAGATTGGTTGGCAAAATCTGCGAAAATCACTCGGCACAAGTTGTTGGGGAACATTTTGACACCCTCATACCAGCAATGATAATTGCAGTCGAGGAGCCGGCCTATAAAATTTCTTCTGAGGCCCTTAACACCGTGGTTTCGATCGTTAGACTTCTCACCACAGAAGGCTCTACTGGATATGGTGAATACCTGAAGGGGTTGTATGATGTTATCGTCGCAAAGGTCGGGAATGGAGATGCCGACCTCGAAGTAAGAGAGAGGGCCATTGTCGCATTGGGAGTTCTTCTTTCTAAGACATCCGGACAACCAGATCTGATCGAGCCTGACCGAAGGACTGCGGCCTTGGGAATGCTAGTGGAGCGTGCTAAGAACGAGACTACCCGTATCACCGCTGTCAGAGCTATTGAGGTTATAGCTAGGAATGCTAAGACCACGAACGATGTGAATCCCAACTGGGTCAAGACAGTTGTCGTGGAGTGTGGCATTCAGCTCCGAAAGGCCAACAGAACCCTCCGTGGTGCTAGCTTGGACGCATTACGGAGTATTTCTGCCAATGAGAACTGCCGGAAAGCCATGGATCCGCAGAGCAAACGGGATCTAGTGGATGTTCTCACTACACTATTGCCGGCTGGAGACATGCATCTCCTCGCCCCAACATTGACCATCATTAGGTGGATGATGATCGATGGTGATGGGGTTTATGTCACTTCTGGCATTAACGACGGCATCTGTGGGCTCGTACGGAGCAACCTTGGGTCTGGCCTAGTGGTGGAAAGTTTACTTGGGTTGGTAAAGGCTATCGGAGAAAACGACACCGTGGGCAAAAAGACCGTGATGAATGGTCTCTTACAGGAAGTTGGAGTGAATGGGGAGACTAGTATTGTGGCTAAGGTTGTTGCGCAACTGCTTGTTAGTGGTGGCGGAAAACAAGGCGGATTCACTATAGGTGTTGAGGAATTCGTGGGTGAAGTAGTTAAAACTACGGATGACAAGAGAAAATGTTTGGCATTGATGGTTCTTGGAGAGATCGGTCTTAGAATGTGAGCTATCCGCCGCAAGTTTAGGATTGCCTAATCTTCTAACAAAACAATAGGGGCCCTTCGTTCTCTGTCGGGCCGGAGACTTTTCTTGAGCAATTCCATGCAAAGAGCGATGATGTTCCGATCGCGGCTGCCGTAGCCCTAGGTCTTGCTAGTGCTGGAAACGTTCAAGGCTATTTGCCTGTAATTATGCAGAGGCTCGGAGGTGGAGACAAAGACCAATATCTGCTACTTCACTCGTTAAAGGAAATTATCCAGCATTCCGATGACACCACCGCAAATATCAAACCATATGCAGACCAAATCTGGAAAGCTCTCTTCTCCATGGCAAAGAACGATGACAGCAAAGCTGTAGGAGCGGAGTGTGTTGGCCGTCTCACCATCATTGACCCCTATAGCTATCTGCCGGAGCTGCAGAAACATCTCCAATCCGAGAGCAGCGCGATACGTGGAATGGTTATTTCAGCACTCCGATATACTTTTACCGACACCGAGGCCTCATACGATGATCTCCTTAGACCGATTGTTGTAGACTTCCTCACAGTCATGGTCGATGATAAGGAACTTGAAAACCGCAGACTTGCCCTAACGGCATTAAACTCTGCAGCTCATAACAAGCCCCACTTGATAGGCCAGCATCTACAGAGTCTATTGCCACTGGTATACAGAGAAACTGTCGTTCGCCCGGAGCTAGTTAGAGAAGTTCAAATGGGACCTTTCAAACACAAAGTTGACGACGGCCTTGAAGTCAGAAAGGTATTTCACCCCCCCCTTCCTCCCCACGATTACACCGCTAACATAAGCAGAGCGCCTACGAAACACTCTACGCCCTCTTAGAAACCTCCTTCTCAGGAATCGACATCCAGACATACTTCGACCGTGTTATTGCCGGCCTTCAAGACGAACATGACATTCGCGTTCTCTGCAACCTAATGCTAACAAAACTCATCCTCCTTGCTAAGGGCGAAACCCTTCGGCGGCTTGACTCGATTGCCGAGTGCTTCAAGGCAACTCTGAACCAAAAACCTAAGGAGAATGCAGTGAAGCAAGAACTCGAAAAGCACGCAGAGAGTATCCGAAGCACCATGCGCGCAACCGTAGCGCTTAATCGCACTGCCATCGGTGCGGGTGTTAGTGGGAAGGCCGGCTGGAATGGGTACTGGGAGTGGGCGAAGACGGGGTTCCTTAACGAATTGCAGATACTCGAGGGCGAGGAACGGGCTGAGTAAGTGTGTCGTTATCAAGCGAGAAAAAATCTTGTTGAAGGAAAGAGGATGGGGGAGGAATGGATAATGTGCTATCATATGATGTCACCCGTTTCCTATTGTTCTTGAGTCTGCGAGATTCCTTTTTTTGTCCCTCTTTCCTTAACTTGTTTTCCCTGGGTTTCTCCTTCTGCTAAGATAGCGAACGACGAAGTTTATAAAATACATACTCTCCCTCTGCTTGCTTTTTTTTCTTTTTCTTTCATAACCCGCATGGTGATCAGTCGCTGTTTGATTGCAGCAACAACCATCAAACCCACAGCATCAAGCATTAGGCTAACTCCCTGAGTGTACTGTATCGCACCGAAATCCCCCATTCCGTCCACCCATTCATCTACAACCATCTATCTAGAACTCCCACGCGATAGGTTAAGCTAACCACGCTACTATACAACCCAGTTAAGTACTGTAAACCATTAATCCTACAGCACGATGCAACACAAAAATGGCGCTCCGAACTCTCCTGTACCCAAACCAGGGCATCGTACTGAAAACACTCCCCCGCTCTTCCGCAGTTTTTTTCTACCTAATTATTGAATCAACGGAGGTGGGGTTGTGGATTGGATAATATCTCGTGTGCCTATTTCACGCATGGGTGAGTTGGGAAAAAAGAAAAAGAAAAAAACAGAATTCCGTGATTAGTAGCTCTCTTGCTCTGTTTTGTTGATCAGTATTGTTGGTGTTCACTTGTGCGCTCACTAGTCATACGAAAGGAAGAGGGGGTCCCTATTACGCCCTTTAGTTAGTTCGAGCTTCTTCGTGAAGCAGAGAGAGAAGATGGAGTACGACACCGCTAGTTTATTTTAAAATGCTGGTTACATGTCTATGATACAAAGTGACTTGCAGTAAATTAGAGTACAATAATCTAAAAGTTCCTTTTGCATACCGAAACATATCGCTATCACTCCAACTAATCTCCCTTTTCCCAATTTTCCCCGCTAATTAATCAATTAAATCCTCTCCTCAGCCTTCCAAACCCCAACCTTCTCACGAAGCACCGATATCTGCTCGATATGCCCCCTCTTGACCCTCCTCTTCTCAACCTTGCCCGTCTCCGGATCTACGCCGTCGACCCAGCTAGGCGTCCGGTCAATAACCCACGCCCACATAGTCCCGAAGCCAAAAATTTCCAGCACAGATTCCCCTTCTTGAGCGAGAGACTGGCGTTCCATCTCCTCTCGATGTGCAAGCAGTTCATCGTACTCCTCCGTGTGGGATGATAGCTCTGTCGTCAAGAGATGGAAGACGCGAATGCGTGTTAGAAATAGGATTAGTATCTCTATGAATTTCTGTTTTAGTTTCCAAAGGAGGGGTGGCGAACACCGGGGGGCCGAGTGTTGCTCTGTCAGTTTGCCCTTCTATGTTATGCGTATGGGGGGGGGGGGGGGGTTGTAGTTTACGAACCCATTCGGATTTTGGTATCCGCAAGGACACCACCACAAGGCCTTTGCAAGAGCGAACCAAATTTGAGGCACACCGTTTCTCGACTGGCTGGCTAGTGCTCAGACGGAGGTTGCGGATTGTGGGGCCGTGGAAGTTTATAATTGCGTCTAGGAAGGGCTCGACGGTGTCCTGTTCTATCACGCTGGTTGATGGGAGGATGTATAGCTCTTCTAGGCCAGCGAAGGAGGAGAGGAAATTTACCCAATGCTTCCCCACTTCGTTTATTCGCAGGCTCTTTAGCTTCAGGTGTTTCACTGCCGGTATAGGACTTTGTCTCACGACCCTCCCACTTCCGGTTGATAAAACACTTGCGGGTGATCCAGCGTTAGCGACTTTCTGTTCTTCAGCCCGCAGGATCTCGTCCCATGATGATTCTTCCCCAACATTACAGTCAAGTAGTGAAAGTTTTTGAAGCTCCAGTAAATCCAAACACCGCCGTAATGGTATATCCAGCACAACATTGCTTATATGAAGTTCCTTAAGAATCCGACTTTGTGTAGGTCCATGTTCTGGGAAGATGACACTTAACCTAGTCGAAATCCTCCAGGATACTTTAAAAACTTGGAGTGCCGGCATTGAAGACATACTCCAATTGTACGTTGTTCGGGATCCGAGACCTGTTAGGTGTATACTCTTCAGATTTCTAAAGACTATCGGAGGTGCAAGCGAAGGCGGAGGAGGGGGATGGAGTGAGAGCGGATGTATTATTCTCAGGATCTTCAATTTTGGGTGTCTAGAGAGCGCTTCATAAAGGATAGGATGCATCATTGATTCTGAATTCCATCTACCATTAATCCCTCATTGCCCATATTAGTCTAAACCCTGCGGCGAACATGGTAATATTGTTAACGGAATAGCGACACCTACAGAAATTCTTCTAGACTAGTCATTCCAGAGATTATCCCCACCACCGCGACAGCCCATATCCCATGTTCTTCACCTCGCCGGTCCTGGCCTGATGGCTTCTCATTGACAACCTCCAAACGCTGAACACAAGCCGCGATACCTGGCTTGAGCAATGCACCCATCTGCGCTAGGGTGATGTAAGCCCTTCTCCCCTCTCGTCTGCAGACAAGGACCACGCTCCTATAAAGCAAAGGGATAGTTAGGAAGTGGTGAATTCGGCTGCTCCGACTAACGCGGGCAAGGTCTGCTGGTGATTCGATCTGTTTACCCCTCTCAAAGTAAGCCTTGTTCCCCAAACCCAAACCCGTAATTGAATTTCTACCCGGGAAATGATACTAGAAACGATGTCCAGTGGCAGCTGGGGTCTTCCAGAGCTTCGGCCAGGCTCAGGGTTCATGAGAAAGTCAAACATTTTTCTCGCCTTTTTCGTTTTGTGCCTGTTTGTTCGTGGTTCACTTCATTAAAGTTAATACTAAACAATGCAGCTGGTGGACACAATACCGGTAAGTTGACAACGGATATTTATCCCTCCGATTTTGTGTAACAATAAGGACAGGGCCATTCCTTGGAATGGTTTAAGCTTCTTTTGTCCTTCCGGATCGAGAGGGATAACTAGTTGGGCTGCTATCCGCAGCCCCCTTCCCATGCGCATACGGCACGAGCACTGTGGGGTACCTTGCCCTACCGGTATCGTAATTGATTTCCTTTTTAGCAATTTCAAGAACACTAAGAAGACTGCTAGTATATCCATCCGAACAGTCACGGCTTCGGCTATTCACAGCGATTAGATCATGATCTACGGTGCTGGTAAGCTAAAAAGTTAGCCCTGTAAGTCAAAAAAAGTGGCCACTCTTGTGGGTGAAAGGCGGGGGACTATGAGGTCTCTCCTCCGCTGGATGTCGATGTCTCAGACCTCAGTATGATATCTAACTTCTGTTTGTTGCCACCGACGTCCTCAGCAAGCGACACGAGTAGTCACTCGCCTACAGTTCATAGAATTCTGTAGCAATGCGCAATCGTTTTAAGAGAGAAGTGATAATACCCAATAGTAAAGATCATTTATTGAGTAAGCCACTACTAGAATTATAGGAGAGATACAGTCCAGCTATATAATACAAAAGCGGTTGAGTCCTACTAGTACCACTCGCACTCCACAATAAGGAACAAAGACATTGAAAGAAAGTACAT
>Ga0307507_10007562_pt1 | contig 15663 bp, 13 predicted proteins | sample 7_EM_MG_FD_207223 | JGI IMG/M metagenome (GOLD analysis project Ga0307507, IMG submission 207223) | Populus trichocarpa ectomycorrhiza microbial communities from riparian zone in the Pacific Northwest, United States - 7_EM | ecosystem: Host-associated > Plants > Roots > Unclassified | place... | reverse complement strand
CACGGTGTCGCGCCGCCTTGCCACGTTGGAGGAGGCGCTTTCGGCCACGCTGTTCGATCGCGGGCGCGATGGCATCGCGGCGACGGAGGCGGCCGAATCGCTCATGCCGGTGGCGGAGGAAATGGAGTCGGTGATGGCCCGCTTCGCGAGCGCCGCGGAGGGGCTCGAGCGCGAGGTGGCCGGTCTCGTCCGCATCACGTGCCCACCCGACGTGGCCGACGTCGTCGTCATGCCCGTCTTGAGTGAGCTCACCACCCGCCATCCCGGCCTGCGCATCGCACTCGATCCCGGCGAGGCCATCGTCGACCTCACGCGTCGCGAGGCCGACATTGCATTGCGCACCGTGCGGCCCGCCCGGGGCGACCTCGTGGTGACCAAGTTGACCACGGCGCGCTGGGTCGTCGTCGCCACACCCAAAGTGGCGCGCTCCCTCGGCACCTTGCGCGCGTGGGCCGACGCACCGTGGATTGGTTGGGGCGAGCGCCTGGCCAACATCGCCGCCTCCCGCTGGCTTGCCAAATACGCACGCGGGGTCGAGCCCGTGGTTCGTTCCGACAGCCTCACCGTGCAGCTTTCCGTCTTGCTCGCCGGCGTTGGCGTCGCCCTCGTGCCCGAGCCCAGCATGGCGCACTACGGACTCGTCCCCTTGAAGCTCGCTGCGGAGCTCCAGGAAGACGCCGCTGCCTGGCCGTCCGACGAGCTATACCTCGTGACCCACCGGGCCCTGCGCGACGTTCCCCGCATCCGCGCGGTGTGGGATCTCCTGCTCGAACGGGGCCGAACGCTGTAGGCCGAGGGCCGACTTGTCAGGTTGGCCGCCGTTGGCGGCGATGGTCGGCTTTATTGGCGTGCTTTGGCCTGGTCGTTTGCGCCCGGGCCCCGTAGTCCTTGCGGCTGCATGAACGGCCGCCTCAAGCTCTCTTCCTCGTTGCCCTGGTTGCTCGCCCTCGCGCTCGTCGGTTGCAGCGCTCCAGCCCCCACCACCACCGCGGAGACGTCGCACCCAAACGACGCACCGGTTGCCCTTTCGAAGCGCGATCGCTTGCTCACGTGGATCCAATCGCTCTCCAGCCGGACCACGAACCGCGTTCTCATCGGCCAAGAGATTTCCTCGTGGAGCGCAGACACCTACGACGAATTCGTCGTAGGCCTGGAACGCAAAACCGGCGAGCGTCCGGCCATCGTCGGTTTTAGCTTGCTCGAGCCGGGGGACTACGATGCGCGCGGCATCGATTGCCTCATCGATCATCACCAGCGCGGCGGTCTCGTGACGGTGAGCACGCATTGGACGCACCCGTGGAACGATTATTCGTCGAATGGCAAGTACTACGCGAAGGATGCCAATGCGCCGAAACCCAATTTGCGCGAACTCCTGTGGAACGCACCGGATAGCGCGCCCAAACGCAAATATTGGTCGCAGGTGCAAGACCTCGTATCGGTCCTTCGCCGCTTGAAGGACGCTGGGGCCGTCGTCCTGTTTCGGCCATTCCACGAAATGAATGGTCCGTGGTTCTGGTGGGGCCACGACGTGAACACCGACAAGACCGCGCTGGTGGAGCTCTGGCAAGATCTCCACAAGTACCTGACGGTGGAGAAGTCGTTCGACAATCTGCTTTGGGTCTATTCGCCTGCGACCAGTTGGAATGCGGCCATCAAGCACTATTATCCGGGGCTGGACTACGTCGATATCGCCGGGTTCGATCTGTATGCCGACGATCTGCGTCCGTACCAACCCGGCCATCGGCCCGACGCGGACGATTGGACGGAGACGCAAAAGCTCGGGCACCCCGGCGGCCTCGCCGAGTTCGGCCCCGGTGGCGATCAATTTCCCAACGGCGCGCACACGCTGATCGATCGGCTCAACGACACGTACAAGACGGCCGTGTTCGCGCACTCTTGGACGAGCTGGGCCGACGGCCAACGGCGCGCCTTGGTCGAGCAGCCGGACATCGATTGGGCGCTCGATCAGCCGCCAATCCTGACCCTGAAGGAAGTGGCCTGGTAGACCTTCTTTGAGGTGTCAAGGGCGGAAAACTACAAAAATAGGGCAATTTCAGCCGACCGGTGGCGCCGACGGATGTGTCGAGGTATGTCTAACATCCGGTCGGAATGGTAAACTCTCGGTTTACACCTGCTCACCCCATAGACATGGTCGACTTGGATGGGCCCGCGGTGTTCGGGCTTTTCGCCGACCGCTTCCAGATGGAAAGGGAGGCTGGCCTCGGGGGAATGGGGGTCGTCTATCGCGCGATCGATTGCCAATGCGGTCGCGCGGTGGCCCTCAAGGTGTTGCGCAAAACGGATCCTACGGCCATCCGCCGTTTCGAGCGCGAGGCCGAGGCCCTGGGGACGCTCGATCATCCGCGCATCGTGCGCTACTTCGCCCACGGTCACTCGGAAGAGGGCGAGCCGTACCTCGCCATGGAGTGGATCGAGGGCGAGAGTCTCAGCCCGCGCCTCGCCCGGGCGTTGGTCGCCGGCCAGCCCCTCGGCGTGCGCGAGGTCGTCGCGCTCGGTCATGCCCTGGCCGATGCCCTGGCGGCGGCGCACGCGCTGGGCATCGTTCATCGCGACGTGAAGCCGAGCAACATTTTGCTGGTGGATGGCCGGCTCGAGGAGCCGAAACTCGCCGACTTCGGCATCGTGCGCGCCGATTCGCCTGCCGGCTCGATGACCACGTCGGGCACGGTCATCGGCACCGTCGGTTACATGGCCCCGGAGCAAGCGCGCGGAGCCGACGATCTCGATGGCCGCGCGGACCTGTTTTCGCTCGGGTGCGTGCTCTATCGATGCCTCACCAACGCGGAGGTATTCGAGGGCACGGGCGCCGTCGTGGTGCTGGCGAAGCTGCTCCTCCACGAGGCGCCGCGCGTGTCGAACCATCGCGCCGCCGTGCCGCCCGCCCTCGACGATTTGATCGCGCGCCTGCTCGCGAAAGATCCCGCCGACCGGCCGCCCACGGCGACGGCGGTGAAAGACGAGCTCGCGCGCATCGCGGCCTCGCTCGATGACGGAACGCTCGGCGACGGGCTTTGCGTCACGACGCGGCAGAAGAAGCCCGGGCGTCGATGGCCCCTTCGCCCTGCGGCATGGCTCGCCATTGCGGCCACTGTGCTCGGGGCGGGCATCCTTTCGCGCGGCACCACGCATCGGGTCACCGCCGCGTCCGAGGGCCAACCGGCGCCGAAGCCGGTGGGGATCCCGGTGATCGCATTGCCGGTATCGCCCTCGTGCACGCCGGCGGCGGCCGATCTGTACCGTCGGGGTCTCCAGTCGGTACGCCAGACGGACTGGCCTCAGGCCAACCGCCTTTTCGAGGAGGCGACCAAGGCGGATCCATCCTGTCCCCAGGCCTATGTTCAGCGCCTGATCGTTTCCGAAGGTGCTCTGCCGAGGAAGCAGCAGCGCGAGCTTCTCGCGCGGGCCGTCAGCCTTCGCGATGCCCTGAACGAACGCGACCGGCTACTTCTGGAGGCGTGGACCGCCGTCGTCGGCCCGGATGCGTCCCGAGACGCGGAAGCCTACCGGCTTCTCGATCAAGCGGCCCAACGGTTTCCGGGCGATGCGCAGATTCTCATGCTTGCAGCCCTGCGCGCCTCGAGCATCGGGCCGGGGCGTCCCGAGTTGGAGCTGGCGCTCGAGCGCACGACCACCGCCATCGCGATCGATCCCGGCTACGCGGACGCCGTGCAGGCGCGCGCACACATCTTGTCGCGGCTTGGGCGCTCCGACGAGGAGCTCGAGGCGCTGGATCAATGCCTCGCCCTCGCACCGGGCGCCGTCGGTTGCATGGCCACCCGGCTCGCCGCCCTGAAGCGGCGCGGGCAATGCTCCGAGGCGGTCGAGCAGGCGCGGAACTGGACCTCGTGGGCGCCGGACGACAGCTCGGCCTATCGTCAGCTTGCGATGAGTTTGGCGGCCGTACGAAGCCCGCGCGATACGGTCCTGGAAGCGCTGCGTCTGCGCTGGGAGAGGCTATCGGCCGAACGAAGAGCCTCTTGGGAACCCATCGAACGCGCGCGCCTCGCGGTGTGGCAGGGCGATTTCGACGAGGCGTCGCGTCTGGTCGACGAGCTCGAACGCAGCGTTGCGTCCTCGCCGTCGAGCGAGTCCCATTTGCGTGCCGCCATGCTCGGCATCTCCATCGCACAGGAGATCGGCGACGACACACGCGCCGGGCGGCTCGCCGAGCGGGCGATGCACAAGATGGCCATTTGGGTCGGCTCCGAGCCGAACAACGGCGGGACATTTCGCCAGGAGCCGCTCCTGTTCGCGGCCGCGCTGCGCGGCAAACGCTTTTCGTCGCAGCAATGGCACCAGGCGGGCGACGCGTGGGAGGAGAAAAGCCGATCGCGCTTGGATCCGTTCGAGCGGTGGCTCCTGCTCTGGGCACCGGCCGTGGGCGGGGGCATCGACGCGCGCGAAGCCATGGAGCACATGCCGCAGACCGATGTTCAATCGAGCGTGCGCTCGGTGTTCGAGAACTTGGGGGTGCTCGAATCCAACGAAGGGTGGGTTCGTCTCGAAGCGGGCGACGCGGCCTCGGCCGCGCCCCTTTTGGAGAATGCGGCGCGAAGCTGCCAGAGTCTCGACTACCCCTTCGTGAGCGTGCATTCGCATCTCCGGCTGGGGCGCGCCAAAGAGAAGCTGGGCGACGTGGCGGGCGCCTGCGACGCGTACCGCGTGGTGGCCGGTCAATGGGGCGCGTCGAAGCCGCCCTCGGTGACCGCGCGCGAAGCAAAGCAGCGCAGCGCGGCCCTCGGCTGCCGGGATTAGCGACCCTCAGCGTTTGCGCATGTACTCGATGAGGCGTGGCAAGTCGTCGCCGCCATGGCCATCGGCGACCGCGCGATCGATGAGGCCCTGGACGTACTTCACTAGCACGGGATCGACGCCGCGGCGCTCGTGCGCCTCGAGGAATTGCTTCATGCCCACGGCCTGCATTTCCAGCGTGGCCTCCGCACCATGGTAGTTGCGCGCGTCGACCTGCTGGCCCATGGCGGGCAGGAAGGTGGCCACCGCGCCGAGGAATTGGCTGACGTACGGCGTGAACGTTTTCGCATCGACGCCATCGGCACCGACCAGGGCGAGCGAGGACAGGTACCCGCTGATGGTCGAGTACATGATCGCGAGCAGGCCGATGTCATAGAGCAGCGCGCTGCCCGCATCGCCGGCGACGTGGATGCTGCCGCCGCCCATGACTGCAAGGGTCGCGCGATGCTCGTCGTAGAGCGCGCGTGACCCTGCATAGAGCAGCAACGTTTCCGCCTGGCCAATGCCGGGCGGCGTCGACATGATCGCGCCGTCGAGGTAATCGATGCCGCGCTCTGCGGCCCATGCGGCCATCGCGCGCGCCTGCTCGGGCTGGCCCGACGTGAGGTTCACGAGCAGCTTGCCCGCGAGCACCTCGCCCAACGGCTCGACGACGGAACGGGCCGTCTCGTAGTCCAGCACGCACAGGATGGCGATGCGGCTTGCCCCCACCGCCTCGGCGGGGGTTGCGGCGCGGCGCGCGCCCTTCGCGACGAGAGCGTCGCCTTTGCGCGCCGTTCGGTTCCAGATGGTGGTCGCGTGACCTTTCGCGAGGTACGCGCCCGCGAGGGCCGAGCCCATGAGGCCAAGCCCGAGGATGGTGACCGCTGCGTTCGATGATGTGCTCAAGGGATCCTCCAATCGAGGACGTGTTTACGGTCGCGTGCCGGCGCGGGCGCGCACGGATGGACGGTTCGAGCGCACGATCGGGTGCAAATTGTTTGTCGATCGACAAATAATGCCTTGAAGGGGGAAGGCGCAGGGCCTATCCAATTGTTAGTCGATCGACAAATAATGGAGGCAGCATGAGACGTGGTTGGTGGCTTGGGCTCGCATGGGCGGCGTTGCAGCTTGGATGCGGGGCACATGTGGAGGCGCCGGTGCAGAGGCTCGGCGCAGGTTTCGAAGAGGGCGTCGCCGAGGTGCAGGGCATCCGGTTGCACCACGTGCAGGGTGGCAAGGGGCCGACCGTGCTGCTGATCCCTGGCTTTTTGCAGACGTGGTACGCCTGGCGGGACGTGATGCCCGCGCTCGTGGGGGCGGGCTTTCACGTGGTGGTGGTGGATCCGCGCGGCATGGGTGACTCGAGCCGTCCGGCGAATGGCTACGACACGGGACGCGTGGCGGCGGATCTGCACGGGATGATGCGCCAACTCGGGCACGAGCGCTACGCCGTGGCGGGGCACGACATCGGCGTGTGGATCGGCTATGCGCTGGCGGGCGACCACCCCGAGGCAGTGGAGCGTCTGGCGCTGATCGAAGGCAGTTTGCCGGGGCTGCTCGGCGTGCGCGACGTGTTCATGCCGCAGAAAGACAGCGTCTTTTTCTGGCACTTCCTGTTCAACCAGCAGCAGGAGCTGCCCGAGCTTCTCATCACGGGGCGTGAGCGTCCGTACATGGCGTGGATCTTCGAGCATTGGTCCTACAAGCACGACGCGATCGCGCTCGACACGTACGCGAAGGCGTACGCGGAGCCGGGGGCCATCTCGGCGCAGCTCGCGTACTACCGGGCCTTTCCCGAGACGATGGCGCAGAATCAGAAGCGGGCAACGCAGAAACTTTCCATGCCGGTGTTGGCGCTCGGGGGCGATCACGCCAAGGGCAACGCGCAGCTGGCGATGGTGCAGCCGCTGGCGTCCGACGTGCGGGGCGGGGTGCTTCGCGACTGCGGGCACTTTGCGCCCGAGGAGTGCTCGGGGGCCCTGGCCGAGCAGCTTGTGTCTTTTTTAAGACAATGAAATCAATGGCTTAGATGTGCTCTTGAGAAAAAATGCTCCTGGCATGTCGATCTGGAGGCCGCTCGCTCGTCGCATCCACAGAGGACACGACGATGCGCTACACCATCCAACTCGGCAGCAGCAACGCGAACGACGTAACGGGGAACCTGTCGGTGTCGGCCACGATGGCGCACGACGCGGTGGCGCGACGGCTGGACCGGCTCGCGGTGGAGTGCGTCGAGCAGGTGGAGCAGGTCGGGCGGGACGTCGGCAAGGCCAACGGCGGGTGGCCCTTCTTCGAGATGCCCGGCAGCGACCCCGCGATCACCCCTCGGAGGGGTAGGGCGGCCAAAGGCGCTCATGTCGTGAGCCCGCGGCGTCGGCGCCGCGAGAGCGAGGAGACGCGGGCGGCGGTGCAGAGCGCCACGGCGGGGTTCGTCTGCGCCTTCATGTGAGAATTTTGCTCGGGGTGCCCATTCGGTGTCGCGGCGGTTCGCGTAGATGTCCGTGGAGGCCACGAAATGAAGCTCCCCATGAAATGCATCTTGTTTGCCGGCATCGCATTGTGCGCATTACCCCTTCAGGCCCAAGAAGCCCGGCCGCGCTGCTTCAACGTGCGCGGAAATCTCGAAGAACACCTGCAGACGGAGGGGTGCAAGCCGCCCCACAAATCGTGTTTCCGCGGCGTCCTCAAAGGCGATCACGGATTTCACGCGACCACGTACTTCAAGGCGGATAGCTCCGTGTCCGGACCGGAGACCTCGCCCGGGTCGACGGCCTACAGCGGCGCCTTCGAGTACACGACCGATCGCGGCACCGTCCAAGCGCGCGAGACCGGCGTGAATGCCCCGGTCGATCCCACGCAGCTCGCCGTGACCGCGTACCAGAAGATCACCACCGGTACAGGCGCCTATGCCGGTGCCACCGGGCACTTCTTCGTCAGCGGCTTCGTGGCCGATACGGGCGTGGTGACGGAGGTGACGGGCCAGGTATGCCTGCCGTGAAGCCGCGTTCGTCGACGGGTGCGCGGCTCGCCTTCGCGGGCTGCGCCCGGTAACCTTACCATCCACCGTGGCCGCACCCGAAGCACGCCTCGTAGAATTGTTGCGCGAGCCCGCTGCGCGGGATCTGCTGGGCGACCGTTTTCGCATCGAGCGCGAGGCGGGCATCGGCGGCATGGGCATCGTGTACCGCGCGGTGGACGAGGCTTCGGGTGCCGTGGTGGCGCTCAAGGTGTTGCGCAAAACGGACGCCGCCTCGCGGCGCCGGTTCGCCAACGAGGTGGATGCGCTCGAACGCCTTTCGCATCCGGCGATCGTGCGTTACGTGGCGCACGGGCTCCTCGAGGACGATCAGCCGTATTTGGCCATGGAGTGGGTCGAGGGGGAGACCTTGAGCGGGCGGCTCGAGGGGGGGCCGCTCACCGTGTCGGAGGTGATCACGCTGGGGCTGCGCGTGGCATCGGCGCTGCGCGCGGCGCACGCGATGGGGATTGTCCATCGTGACATCAAGCCGGGGAACGTGCTTCTTCCGGAGGGAGATCTCGAGCGGGCCAAGGTGGCCGACTTCGGTTTGTCTCGGTTTCTCGGGGCGCCGCACGCGACGACGTCGGGCGCGGCGTTCGGCACGCCCGGGTATGCGGCACCGGAGCAAGTGCGCGGGGGCGATGATGTGGATGGGCGGGCGGATCTGTTTTCGCTCGGGTGCCTCTTGTTTCGCGGTTTGACCAATGCGGAGGCATTCGCCGGGGCCGAGGTGCTCACGGTGATTGCAAAGTTGGTTCTCGAGGATGCGCCTCGCGCGAAGGCCGTGCGCGGGGACGTGCCGGATGCGCTCGATGCATTGATTGCGCAGCTGCTCTCGAAGAACGCGAAGGATCGTCCCGCGTCGGCGGACGCGGTGATCGAGGCGCTGGAGAGCCTTCGCAAGGACCCTTTCAGCCAAAAGACGACGCCGCGGCGAAAGACGACGTCGACGCAAAAGGCGACTCTTACCAAAGCGGCGATCGCCGCCGCGGTGGCGCTTGCGCTGGGGGGCGCGTACCGGATTGCGCGAACGCCGGAGCCGGCCGCGAAGGTGGAGGCGAAGGCGACGCGGGTGATCGATCTCGCGGCCTCGGCAACATGTCGACCCGATGCGGTGCTCGACTACCGCGAGGGCCTGCAGGCGCTGCGCGAGGCGACCACGGAGCGCGCCTACAAGGCCTTCGAGCGGGCCATGGACAAGGACCCGGCGTGCCCCGAGGTGCTGCTCCGCGTGCTGCAAACGGGGCGCTGGATGCGGCCCATTGCCGAGCAGCGCGAACACCTGCACCGTGTGCTCGTATACCGCGATGCGCTTTCGGCGCGCGATCGCGTGTTGCTCGATTCGCTCGTGGCGACCATCGCGTCGGAGCCGTCGGACTTCGAAGGCGCCGCGCGCATTCTGAACGACGGCGCGGCGCGCTTTCCCGACGATGTGGAGCTCGTTCATCTCGCGGTCCATGCCAAGTTCCTTCTCGTCAAGACCGTGCAGCAAATCCAGCCGGTGCTCGCCTTCGCGCGGCGGGCCGTCGAACTCGATCCCGGATACGCCGAAGCTTGGATGGTGCTCGGCTGGACCTACGAGCGCACCGGCCAAATGGGCGAAGAGGCCAACGCCTACGCGCACTGCTCCGAACTCTCGCCCACGGCGGTGGAGTGCCTCTCCAGCCGCGTCACCCTCCTGCGCAGGCGCGGCCTTTGCCAGGAGGCGGAATCGCTCACGCGGCAATGGATGGCGCGCGATCCCAGCTCGGATCACACCTTTCGCGAGCTCGCCGCGCTCGTGGCCGCGGGCGGTGCCCCGCGCGAGTCCATCGAGGAAACGATGCACATGCGCTGGGCGCACCTTCCCGCGGAGCGGCGCGAGATCGTTCGCCTGCACGACCGCGCGAAGCTCGCCGCGTGGACGGGCGACTTTCGCGAAGCCATCGCCCTCGGCGAAGAACTGGAACGCCGCACCGCCGACGATGCGCACATCGAGGCGCACCTGCGCGGCCTGCGCATCCGGCTCGATGCGCTGATCGAAACCGGAAAAATGGACGAGGCCGCTCGCCTTGCCGAAGGCTTTCTCCGCCGCAAGGTGGCATGGGCCAACAGTCCCTTGAGCGGCGATCGCACGGAGACGGGCGCCGTGTATTACGAGCCGAACCTGCTGGGCCTCGCCATGGCAAACGGACGCCTCCCGCCCGAGGCGTGGCGCGCGGCGGCGGGCGCGTGGGAGCAGCAGGCGCAGACCACGACCTCCTTCATGCGGATGAATCCATTCGAGACGTGGACCCTGCGCTGGGGCAGCGCCATCGGACCGCACGTCGACCCTGCGGAAGCGATGAAAAGCATGCCCGCCCTGCCCACGGGCGATCCCATTCTGCCCACGCTCATCGCCTTTCAAGCGGGGCTCCTTCAAGCCTACGAGGGGCGCCTCCGGCTCGCATCGGGTGATGCCTCGCACGCCGCATCGCTCCTCCAAGACGCGGCGCACAGTTGCCAAGGCATCGATCAACCTTTTCTCAATACGCGGACCCACCTCTGGCTGGGGCAGGCACACGAAAAGCTCGGCCACACGCGCGAGGCGTGCGAGGCGTACGCGGTGGTGACGAGGCGGTGGGGCGCATCGACGCCGGGCTCGGTCTCGGCGGCCGAGGCTGCGAAACGAAGCCGCGTGCTGGGATGTGTGCCACTATAGCCCGATGGGTGGGTTCCCCACGACACGCGCCTCGGCCATCCTCGGACTGCATAGCCCCGATCCCAGTGTGCGCGCGCGGTCCCTGGGGCAATTGACCCGCATCTATTGGCGGCCGGTTTACAAGCATGTTCGCCTTCGCTGGCGAAAAACGCCGGACGAGGCGCAGGAAGTTGCGCAGGAGTTTTTTCTGCATTCGATCGACGCGGGAACGTTCCAGGCTTACGAGCCGGGGCGCGCGTTGTTCCGTACCTTTTTGCGCGTGTGCCTCGATCGCTTCGTGGTCGATCTTGCCCGGCGCAAGCTCTCCAAGAAACGCGGGCAGGGCATCGTGCCCGTGTCGCTCGATGTGGAAACGCTGGAGAGCGAAATCCGTCGCGATGGGCCCGATGCCTCGGATCCGGAGCGCCTGTTCGAGGAAGAGTGGGTCAAAAGCTTGGTGGCCATCGCCGTGGAGTCGCTTCGCGTGGCCTGCAACGAGAAGGGCAAGGAGGAGCACTTTCGCGTGTTCGAGCGTTGGTACTTGGGCACCCGCAACGACTCCACGTACGCCACCATTGCCGAGGAGCTGCACCTCTCCGTCAGCAACGTGATGAACCGGCTCGCGTACGCGCGGAGGGAGTTTCGCGCCATCGTGCTGGAGGTGCTGCGCGATCTCACCAGCAGCGAACAGGAGCTGCGCGCCGAGGCGCAAACCGTGCTGGGCATCGAGCTATAAGGCTATTTGGGCACGCTCCACGTGACCAGGTAGGTGCAGCTGTCCGCGCCTTTTTTGCGGCAAGGTGCCGATTCGTCGTGGGCCACGGTGACCTTTGGCTCGAACCGGCGCGCCATGGCTGTCAAAATGCCATGGTCGAAATCGCACGGGTACGGGTTCTCGCACACGGAGATGATCTTCTTTTCCCCCGTCACGGCGCGGTAACCGTAATGGCCAATGCCGTCGTCGACCAGGCGCGTCCTTGGGTCGAACATGACCTTGCCGTTCTTGCGGTGGTTCATGTGGTACGCGATGTCGATGGACTCCAAGCCGGTGTAGATGTCGTGCACGGCGGGGGGAAACTTGGCCACCTCGGGGATGCACAGTCCGATGCGGTACAAGCTTCGCGTGCCCACGTCACGCCCGATGGCTTCGAAGGTGGCGAGCCAATTTTCCTGCGGAAACCACGCGTCGCGGTCGATGATCTCGGGCCAGGGCTGCTTGCCCTCGGCGGGCAGCGGGCCTTTGACGAAGCCATAGCGCGAGAGGTACTTCAGCGCGACGGAGGGAAAGAGTTGGAAACCTTGGAGGGTAGCGGCGACCGCATGGCCGCTGATCTCGATACCGCGCTCGAAGGCCTTGTATTGCATGCGTGCCCGCCCATTATACCGAGTTGCCGAGGAGGGTGGGCGACGACCTCGCAGCTTCCTCAGCGGAGCCGGCAAACGGGCTCAGTCTACGCGACGCGCGCGATGCGCGCGGAGGTTGACGCTCCACGGTGTTGCACCCCTCGGGGAGGTCGGGGATGGTCTCGGGACCAGGCCACGCATGTCCATCTCGTTCGCCGGAGGAACACACCGCGATCGCGGAAAGGCCTCCAGGCGCGTCGAGGGCATCGAGACGAGGGGGTCACGTTTGCCGACGTCGACGAATTCGAACCATGAGATCCCGATTGAGAATCCGTGTACCGGTCCGTGTATCACGAGTGTACCGAGTCAGGTACGCGTACCGGCTCTTTTGTATGTGTATTTTTCCGAGAGATACGAGAGTACGGAAATTCGTAGTGCGGGCACGTTTGCGTAGTTTTGGCATGCACCTTGTTTTGTCTCTTGGCCAAGGAGACTCGAATGCATCGAATGACTTCGAAATTGCGTATGGCACTGAGCGCCGTCCTGGGCGTGCTCACGGTGGGAGCATTGGCCGGGCTCAGCGCCCCTGCGAGTGCGTCGTCGACGGATACGACTGCGCCGGCCCCCGAAGTGGACGTCGCGCCTCTCGGGTGCACGAACGTCCAAACTGTTGGAATCTTGATGCGAAACGTCACGCTTTGGAACTGCAATGGGCGATTCCACGGTGAGATTCGGAATGCGTCGGCCGGTGACGTCGTGTGGCTCGCGCCGTCGGCCTCGGGGGTGCCCATAGAAACCGTGGTCCCGCCGGGCGCCACCTCGGCGAACACCCCCGATTCGGATTATTATCCCGAGGTCGATGCCTGTGCCTCCGTGCAGCCGTCCGGTGCATGGCGATGCACTTGCATCCGCTGCTGATCGAAATTGGTGCCAAAGGCAAAGAGCCACTCCCCACGACGGGGAGTGGCTCTTTGGTTTCTCGTCAACGATGTATCAACGGCAAGGATAGTATGCGGAACGTACGCGGAAGGAGCGGAGGCGATCGTTGAAGTGATCGCCAACGTAGCTCTGGCTCCAGTACCATTCGCCACATTCACCGCCGTAATTGGTGTCCGTGTAGCCGTTGACGTAAACGCAATTGTTGTGTGCGTCGAAGGACGATATTTTACCGTCCATGGCCCACCCAACGTCCGCGATGCCGTATCCCTGAGGGTCGCAGGCGCCTTCGTATCCGTAATAGGTGTTCGAGAGTCCCTTGTAGCCCGCTTCATCGAATGCCACGAGGAGCACCCGCGTCGTGTCGGACAGCGCGGGCAGGGCTTCGCCGGGCTCCGCACAGTCCTGCGATACGATGCGGGAGGTCGCCTCGCCGGGCTGGAGTTTCGCCACCACGGTCTGGCAGCGTCTCGTATTCAATAGCTGCCCCGATACCGCGGGTCGCGCCTCGGGCTCGGCGGCGCGCGCCGCCGGCGGCGTGGCAATCCCCACGGCCCCCAAGAGGCTTGCCAGGATTGCTGAAAACATTGCTTTACGCCATGTGACGGAGAGGGACCCTTGGGTCAATTTCATCGTGAAGGCTCCTAACCATGAAGGTTCCAGTCGAACCACGCGGGTGTCGGTCGACTCCTGCGCGGCTCGTTGAACGTCATGGTCCAAATCTCGTGCCAATCCGTCTCACGAGCGATCACGGAAAGATGGCGTGAAAAAGCGAGTTATTCCATGGCCCCGGACGTGGGAAACCGGTCCGGCCGGTACACCGCATTTCGATCGATTCGCAGGCGCCGTCGGTGATTATGGCAAAACGAATCGACCCAATTGTGCGCGCAACCACCATGCAAGTTGTCCGCGGCGACTGAATGCGGGCAGTTGACGCCAGGTGCGGCGTGCCTCGTCGAGGGCTTCGTGGGCGCCCGTCTCGTTGCGCAGGCGATGGCGCACGCGCGCGAGACGAACCAAGGCCTCGAGGGAGGACATGTTGCAGCGCGCTGCGGCAGAGAGAACGTCCTCCATTTGTTCCCATCGTTCGAGTCGCTCGAGGGCCTCGGCCGCGGCCAGGTAGGCGTCGCCATCCCGGGCCGACGCATTGGCCGTGCCCTGGTGGCTCGCGGCAGAACGGAATTCTCCAGTCTCGGGATCGATGCCCAATGAGATGCCGAGCGCGGCGAGCGCTTCCTCGGGCTGACCTGCGCGGAGCAGCGCTTGGCCGCGAAGGTACGCGACGTCACGATTGCGTGGATCGATGCGCGAGGCCTGATCGAGGTACTTCAACGCAGTCTTCGGCATACGCAGCTCGAGGTACGAGCGCCCGAGATCGCGGCGTGCGACCGCGTTGGCCGCATTGAGCTCGGCCTGTGCGCGCAATCGACCAATGCGTCCAAGGTTGCGTGCAATGGCGACCGGGTCCGGCAAGAAACGACGCAGTGCGAAGAAGAGAACGACGACCAAGCAGACCCACGGGTTTTCCACCGCATAGGCCGCGAACATGATCGCAAGGTAATAAGTCCAATAGTAACCCACGGCCCCAGACTAGCAGCGTACGCTTTAGGCACAAAGACGCCCGACCCATGGCGCGAATGGGTTAATGATGGGCGTACGTAAAAGGAGGAACATCGAATGGCCATCCTTCGCTCCGGAGTTTTCCTTGCAGCTTTTCTCGGGACGAGCGTGCTTTGTTCGAGCGGCTGCAGCGAGGCAGTGAACGATGAAACGGGGGCTGGCATGCAGGAACAAGCGTTCTCGTCGACGGAGGCGCGCGTCATCGACGAACAGGTGGTGGCACCGCGCACACGGGATCTCACCATTGCGTCACCCGCGCTGGGCGGCACGTCCAAGGTGAGGCTCTTGCTGCCAAAGGGGTGGGAACAATCGGCGCACACGAGTCCTGGTTCGTGGCCGGTTCTGTACCTGCTGCACGGTTGCTGTGGGGATTACACGTCATGGACGAGCATGACCGACGTGGCCGCCCTCACGGAGAACGCCGGCATTCTGGTGGTGATGCCCGAGGCGGGCCGGGCCGGGTTCTATTCGGATTGGTGGAATGACCATCAAGGCGGTCCGCCGGGGTGGGAGACGTTTCATCTCTCGGAGGTGCGGCGCATTCTCGAGCGCGATTACCATGCCGGGCGGCGCCGGGCGATTGCGGGCTTGTCCATGGGCGGCTTCGGGGCCCTCTCGTACGCGGCCCGGCACCCGGGGATGTTCCGAGCGGCCGCGGAGTTCAGTGGCGTCGTTCACACGCGTGCGGAGGGCGGGCCGGAATTGGTTCGAGGCATCGTCTCCGGCCAGGGAGGCGATCCCTTGGCGCTCTGGGGCGATCCTTCGGAGCAGCGCGCGATTTGGCAGGCGCACAATCCGTACGATTTGGCCCATCGCCTGTTGGGGATTCCCTTGTATCTGTCCTGTGGCAATGGCAAACCCGGACCACTCGATGCGCCGGGGCGGCCGGACGATGGTCTCGAGGCCCAGCTCGAAGGCATGAATGCGGACGTCGCGGACCGATTGCGCGAGCTTGGTGCCGACGTGACGGTGAATCTGTATGGGCCCGGGACGCATTCGTGGCCTTATTGGGAACGCGAGCTCCATGCATCGTTTCCCATGTTGATGCGCGCGGTGTCGGCACCATGAACACGGTGCATTCGGACGCGCCGCCGGGGGCGAGCCGCGCGCGGTACGCCATTTTGGGACTCGCATTCCTCGGCCTGTCGTTGAACTACCTCGATCGCGCCAACCTCAGCGTGGCGCTGCCGTACATCCAGGAAGATTTGCATCTGAAGTTGACCAATGCCCAAAAGGGGCTGCTCTTCGGTGCCTTCTTTTGGGCCTACGACGGCTTCATGCTGTTGGCGGGCTGGTTTGCCGACAAAGTCGGGCCGCGCAAGGCCTACTC
>Ga0307507_10007561_pt1 | contig 15668 bp, 7 predicted proteins | sample 7_EM_MG_FD_207223 | JGI IMG/M metagenome (GOLD analysis project Ga0307507, IMG submission 207223) | Populus trichocarpa ectomycorrhiza microbial communities from riparian zone in the Pacific Northwest, United States - 7_EM | ecosystem: Host-associated > Plants > Roots > Unclassified | place... | reverse complement strand
TTAGACTTCTCCAAATAAGGGCTAGTTCCCACCAGCAAGTATTTTTTTTAGCTCTAATTAACCCAGGATGAGGAGAAAGGAGGAGAGAGCAGGCTGTGATCATGCCATCCCCAAGTCTGCAATGTGAAGCGTGCAAGGAATGTGAGGACTATTTTCCTTTATTGAACAAATAACATAGTGGCAGTTCTCTGTTAATTCATTTTCTAGTCTGTTTGGTGCCTGATTTTAATGAATTCATTCTCACCTTACAGAGAAAGAAGAGGAGTAAGAAACCCAAACATGACAAGGATATGCCAAGATGACAAAAAAAAAAGTGAATATAATATCACTTTATCAAATACAAAGTTAAATCATTGCTGCACAACAGACGCTGCCTTTTTTCAATACGAAATTTAGAATACGAAAATCAGACAACCTGTACTCATTCAGTTTAAACACACCATTAAAAACAATTAGCACTGGAGTTTTTCCAAATTAACCATACTATCAGCAATTGATATAGACAAATTAAATAACCACAATAACTAACCTTGTCATCCACTGTAACCTTAAGCTGCAAGCTCTTTGTCTTGCGCCTCATCTTATACAATCTCCGTCCCAAGATAACAAATCCCATCACAGCGGCAGCCATAGAGACAGACCAAACAGGATTCAACCTGAAAACACAATACCTCAACACCTCAAAAGGAACCTTCCACCACACCACCACCTTCCTCTTCTCCCCCTCATCACCAGGCTTTGTATCTCTGACCGCAACACCCAAACTTACCTCTTTGGACACATTTCCACCTTCAGATTCACCCAGAATCTCAGACCCAGCTTGATCCTTCCCAAGACCACCAAAAACCAAATTATCACCATCAGAATCAGACCAGAACTTAATCAATTCCTTATCCTTACCTTGTTCCCCGAATCCTTCCAAACCCACTTGATCTTTCAAGGTCTCTAGAAGACCCACTTCGCTTTTCCCTTGAAAGTTGCTAGCTTCACGCTCGAGTGACTCAAGCTTCCCTTCTTTAGCCTCAATTTCTCCAATCCCTTGAAATCCCACGCCAGTCCTTTCATTTTCCACAAAACCCAATTCATTTTTCACATCAAAGTCACTTGATTTGCGATCATCAGATCGATCACTACCCGAATCAGGCCATGACTCACCAGAATTCCTCCTCTGGAACCGAGTTTCTGAGCCAGGATCGATCCAACTCGGATTATCCGACTCAACGGAACCTTCTTCACTAGCATCAAGAGCAGCTTTAACATGTCTACTATCATTTTCAAGAGAAAAGTAATCTGACCTGAACATACCTTCTGTATCAGCCTCAATCTCATGAAAACTCCTCGAAGAATTGGCCACCGAGTTGGGTGAGTCAGCCAGGACCGAGTCCGAGTCCGAGTTGGCTAGTAGTTCCCAGTCTTGAAAGTCAGTAACAGCATCTCCTTCCATGGCGGTGATTGATTTCAGATGAGATCTTTTGAAGTCTTGTCTTGGAACCCTAACCCTGTTGAAGAGACACAATTATAGAGGAGAATGTTTGTTAACTTTGGCAGAGCATGAGGGAAATACTAGAGAAGAAGGAAGGTTTTGGTTTGAAGAGGTAACCCAACGCCACGCACCAATGCTATCTATAAAGTAGGTTAGATTGGTCCAACCTTCATAATTCATACTTAAGAAGGTCATGCCTTTCTTTTCAGTCACCCGATTTTTTATCACCACCACGACATAAATCCTATATTGGGATATATAATATTTTTTTTTCTTGTTTTTGTCTAATAATATAAGCTTGGTTTAAATTATAGATTAAGATTGAGAATAATTTATTAAATCTTATTGAATATTTTATAATATAAAAAAATTTATGATGATCCTGAAAAAAATTTTATCACCACCACGACATAAACAATGATATTTTATTAGTTATTTCTAATAATTTATTTTTAAAAAATTAAAAAATACATGTACGAGAAAAATCTTAAATAGAGATTTTTTTTATAAATACCATAAACTTTTTAATTATAATATGAGGTGTTTTTTAAAAAATATATGTTTTGATTAATAAATAAGTTGGATCATTTATATTGAGAATATTCTTACCTTAAAAAGGTTCATTTTATGCAACAATGGATACATCATGTATTTTATATTTATTTTTAGTAAGATTAGGATATCCATGTAGTTAATAAATCCTATTTTGGGATATATAATATTCTTTTTCTTGTTTTTGTCTAATAATATGAGCTTGTTTAATATAAAAAAATTATGATGATCGTGAAATAACTAGTGAAATTTTATTAATTATTTTTATAATTTATTTTATTAAAATAAAAAACAACTACTAGAAAAATCTTAAATAAGGATTTTGTTATTATTTTTTTATATCAATATCATAAACTTTTTAATTATAATTCGATGTATTTTTTAAAATTATTTGAAAATAATATACATTTTTTATTAATAAATATGTTGGATCATTTATATTGAGGATATTCTTACCTTAAAAAGGTTCATTTTATGCAACAAATGGAAACATGGGTATTTTATATTCATTTTTAGTAAGATTAGGATATCCATGTAGTTAATAAACTCAACAATATCCTAAATTCAATTTTAATACATTTAGCAAGTAAAACATTAAGTAATTAATAAATGTAAAAAAATAATTGTTATATTATTGTATAATGTATTTGTTTTCATTTGAAATTTGTATAGGATTCTTTGTTTCGTATAACAATTTTCTTTTATAATATTCTTGGTATAATACTATACCCAATGAATGCATTATGTATAGTTTTTTTTATGGGTGAGCAAAAAAACCGAGAAACCAAGAAAACTGGAAAAAACAAACCAAAAAAACCGAACCGTGAAAAAAAACCCGATTAAAATTTTAAAAAAACTAGCCGGTATGGTTCAATTTCGGTTTTATAAACCTGAAATAAAAAAAAACGAACCGAACTCAAAACAAAAAAAAACCGAGCCAAACCAGAAAAAACCGAGCCAAACCGAGTAAACCGAAAAAACCGAGTCATACCGGTTTGAACCGGTTTCGGTTCGGTTTTGGGTTTTTTTTAAAAAAATTGATTTAATTATATTTTTATAAAAACCGAACCCAATCAAAAATAATCACCTCTAGTTTTTTTTTAATATAAAAAGTATTCTTAAATCAGTTTATAAATCAATCAAAAATATTTTAAAATATATATATATATTTTTAATGTCACTCCTCTCGAAGGAAAAAATCGGCCATTGAATTAGGTTGTCTCCCAGCCACGGTCTCGACAGGCTACTAAGAGAAATTATGTGACTCTTGACTTTAATTAATATTGTGTGCCGTAGCCAATGGGTACAAATACGGATCTTCTCCTTTTGACTTGTCCCCGAAATCACCTTTTTGAACTTTGTGGAAACCAAGAAAAATGTTTTCTAAAAGAGTAATGTGACGTACGCATATTAAAAAATCAAATAATATAAGGGAATTTATATGGAAAAGAAAAATAAATAATATTTTTTATTTTGATTTTTTTAGTTTTGCAAAGAACCCTAACAATATAAATAAATAAAAAATGTATGATATAAATGGAATTTATAATTAAATATAAATAGAAAGATTTAATTAAAAATCTTAAAATTCCAGATACAAAATTGATTAAAAAAATGTCTAGCAAAAAATTTGAGAAGCCAATTATAGATATTTTTTAGGTTTGCCATAAACAAGAAGCATTTGTTAACAAATGCTTTTGGCATGTACTTTAAATTTTAAATAAAAAGTAGGGGTCATTAATAAAATAATATGATAAATGAAATGATAAATAAAGAAATAGGGTTACGAAGGATCTTTAAAAGCTAGGATATACCAGTTAGGGGGCCCGCGGCGTAGTGTCATTGGCCGATGTATTTTTATTCCAACGTAAGAAAGATGTCAAAATGATGTAAATAGTTTTATAAAAAGAAAAACAAATCTAAGTTTCTAGTCATTGACTCGAATGAACTAAATAAGCTTGGTTAATTTAATAATATGATCAGAGAATAAGATTTCAACAACAAATAAAGTAAAAAATAAAATCAACAATGATTCAATGCAAAATATAAATGTTTGTCAATATTATGAAAATATATCCTTACAATATTCTTAAAACGTGTAAATGAGCTTATTTGTTAACAAAGTAAAATATAAATAAGAACAGGATAATTATATAGAAAGAAAAAAATTATGAATCTTAATTCCCTGCAAATAACATGTTGAACGAGGAAATCGAAAAGAAAATAATTTTAAAAAACAAAAAAGAAATTGACTGAATAAAATTATTAAGCTCGAGCTTGTTCGAGTCAACACACCAAATCTATAACTTAGTCGTGAGACCAGGATAACCTGATGGAAAACAGACTGAATAAAATTATTAAGCTCAATTCTCAAACCAATCTAATATTGAAGGTAAAATAAAAACAAAAATCAATGAAAAAAAAAGGTATAAGTCAACTCTATTGAACCTGTTGAATTCATGACCCGGGAAATGATATCGGGATAACTCTATAGAATTGAAAGTTAAAAAGTAACAATTACCAATTTCCAACGAACTCAATGTTGAGTGATGAAACTAATAAAATAAAAATAAAAACTATTTTTAAGAAAGGACCTAAAATAGAATGAAGCCAACCCAATCTAATCTTTAAAACTCGTGACACAAATCATGAGGTCGGATTACAGCATGAAAGGCAAACTCAAAAAAATAATAATGTCAAATTCCCAACCAACCAAAATAATTAGGGATAAAATTGAAAAAATAAATTAAAAAAAAAGAGATCAATAAAAAATATATAGATTTTAAAAGAATAAAAACTAAATTTGAAACAAAAATAAAATAAAATCATGAGGGATGAAATTGAAAAATAATTCCAATGAAGAAAGGGATAAGAAAAAATACAAATAACAATAAAAAAAATGAGGATCAAACTTAATATAAAAACAAAAAGTCAAGGGATGAAATTGAAAAAAAAAATTTCAAAAAAGTATTCAAGACCATATGCATTAGAATCAAAAGAATGATGACCTAATTTGATTCAATAAACAAATAACTAGACTTCTTTGTATTTTTGCAATACCCAACATGTTTGTCAAAGAGGGAAAAGAGAATAGAGATGGAAGAAGAGATGTGCCGCCAACACTCAATTGTCACTCGCTTGGGGGCATACGCCTGACCACCATGATGGGGGTAGCGAGGTGCAATGAACATCACCCCGAAAGACAGTGTTGAGAGTTTTCACGACGCTGAACGACACGTGACAACTGAATTTTTATTTTGTTAAAAACCCAGTTACCCTTGACATAACATGATAATTACAAAGATCTTAAAATAAAATGATAAAAGCGCTCTTGATTCCAAAGCCAAAAGAGTTTTTTTTTTAAGGGCCTTCAAGTAATTGAACTATGCAATTTTTTTTTTGAAAAGTCCAAAAAACTCCTTGACCTATGTTAAATATTTTTTGCTTCAAAGGTTAATTTAGTAATCATGCTATGCAAAAAAAAAAACATAAAAAAATCAATTAATCCTATGCAATTTTGTTATGACAAATAAGTCTTATGAAAAAGCCTTTGGATCCCTAAAACAAAGTTAACAAAGAATGTCCTTTAAAGATAAAATAGTAATTTAAATGTACGAATCTACAGCAAAATATGTTTGTAGGGTAAAAGAAAAGGTTCATTTAGTATTTTTTTTTAAAAAAATATATTGTAAAACTGCTTGTGGAGAGGGAATTTTGGAATAGTAAGTCAACAGGCAGCCAAGTGGCCATGCAGGAAGAGGATTCAAAGAAAGCAGATGCCAAAATTTCTAAATCACCATTCCTTGGAATAATTTGTAGACTGATTGGCGCTAATAGATTATTGGAGTTGATTTTCATGTTGTAAAATGTCAAGATTTCTATATCACAACCCCGTAGAATAAGTTTGCAAACTTATTCAAATCAATTATTTTTGGACTGCGGGACAAAGATTGTCTATTCATGTTTTCCAAACTACCCTACTCAATTATTATTTTTCTTATTCAAACCATTCACGTTTTGGACTTTGAATTCTTTTTTTCCCCCACAAATTTCATTTTTTTAAGAAAAACAAAATTAATACTAGATTAATTATTTTTAAAAATAAATCTATTGCCCTAAAAAGAATTATCATCTTTCAGTAATAGTAATATTCCACCATGCCAAAGGAATTCATCAGGCAAGAAGAGAAATGCTAAAACCGGTGCTTCTCGAAAAATAAAAAGCTTTCTTTGACGTGTGAAGATAGAGAATCAGATATTTTGGTGAAGAACATGCAGCTAATTAAGCCATGATTTCTATTGAGCTGGTATGATGGAGGACCTGTCCCTGAGCACCGGCCACGAGATTCAGCTTCTTCAGATTTGGTTTGACTTTTTAGGCAAGCACCTATCAACTGACGGCAAGGTCAATTTGAAATAGTTATCAAGTACACTTTTTCTCACCTAATTTAGCAGCCCTATAAAGAATAGTGGTCGTGAAACAAGGATCGCCAGCACGCACCAAAACCAAATCTAACAAATTTAACCATGGGGAATCGATCGCACAAGTAACTGAAGCCATAAAAACAGAACAGAAACAAAAGAAAAGGAAAGGAACAGCTCGCATCTAAGAACACTAAGAAAATTTCCGAATTTGAAATGGCCAGTGCAATACAGAAATCTGTTTTCAAGTGCAAAGAGATGCTCCTCTACATCATTCAACATCTTAACAAGTGAGGAAAACAAGTGAAGGAAAGGTGATATTAAGCATAAAATAAACTCCCACGTATAAAAACAGTGATAATCTAAGTGATTTGGTATTTTTGAGATCAGAGGCAGTTACCAAATTGCAAAACTTGCCAAACTAATATCGACATAACTTGCATGGTATGGCAAACATGGTAAAGTACAAGTTGTGAAGCCTTGGAACGGAAGAGTGATTCAGTCATTCAAATTTTTCCCCAGACATGATTTTCACAAGTTCAATCGATTCTTGACTTCATCAACGAAAGCACTTAAAGGTACCTCTTCCTCTATTTTGGTCTCAAGGTTCCTTATTTTTACCTTCCCTGTCTCCAGCTCCCTATCCCTGACGAGTACCATCCATGGGATTTTTGAATCATTTGCGCGGCTAATGATCTTATCAAATCTTGTACTGACAACAAATTCAGCTTTCAGCTTGGCACTCCACAGCTTACTGGTCAGCTCTGCAGCTAGAGGTATTTTACTTTTGTTTCCCATAATGCCCAGCAGAACCTGGGTTTCAGTAGGCCGGGTTGTCTGCCAACACCAAAAACAACAGGAGAGTACATTAGTGCCTCCATTTTTTTCTGGACAAAAGAATGATGGTAGTTTCTTCAACATGGTGAGCAAATAAAAGTTTACCTTCACAGAACATGGATCATATCAAGTGTCTTTGAAAATAGCACAAGTGATTTAATTTCAAGCATAAGCAGAACTTATAACATGTCATATAATGGAAGAATGTGCCACATCCAGAACAAAATATAAAGAAAATAAGTGCAGAGTTTCCATTACAAATGAAGATTTCTTTCATGTCTCTGCCATGGTAGCATTAAAATGATTAATATATTAATTTGTGGCTTCTTGCGTTAGAAAAAGAATGTTACAGGTAAATATGACTTATTTGCACTAAACGGTCTATTTGATATTAAAGTGTCTGCACATGTTCTCTGGGCCATGGAGAAGTTATCTTAGGATCAAAATCACATCTCTGAAGGTATTGGGCAAACAATTGGGATAGCTATAGAAAAAACTCCCATGCTGATGATTGTTTGATCGATAGTCCTTGTACTTACAGATTGATGGTGAAAAAGAAAGCACATTAAACATAACTTAAAGCATTAGATTTGGGGGCAGTAGGCAATGCAAAGAAAAAAAGCATTGATTGTGATGCGCAAGTGTTAGTGGGTGCAAATGTGGTAAAACAATGAGGAATGAGGGAAAATTATGAAATTCAGAGAAATAGAATCTTATGATAAAATCAGTTCATCCCTACTTTTCATTCTAATGTGAACAATCTCACACAATGGGGGAGAGATTCTTAACAAAAATCCAGACAAGTCTGCTACCTGGTTAAATAGATTTATTTAATGTAGAAAGAAAGATTCTAATTCTTCTCAAATAATAACGCCTTTCTCCAAAAAAATTGCTTATTTTATTAACATTCACTGAACTCTGACAGAAGAATTTTAGTAATCATATGATATAATATGTGGTCTCAATGATTTTTCACAATTGAATTCTGACACAAGTTCAACACTAAATGATGACAATGAAATATTATGACCTTTTTACCCCAGATATGTAAGAATGACATGCAATGCTATTCTCACCTCATTCCGGTCCTTCTGCAGCTGCTCCATTATAGCAAATACTCGCTCGATACCAAGACTGACCCCAACAGCTGGAACTGGTTTTGAACCAAACATTCCTATAAGGTTGTCATATCGCCCCCCAGCAGCAATTGAACCGACCTGGTGGCAAAAATATTTAGTAACCATTTAAATTTGAGAGACAAAATTGCATTTATTGACAATAAGGAAAATAATATTAAAAAGGGTCAAGTAGAAAAGAAGAGAGAGCATGTGTCTGACCAATGAGCTACTTTTGGTATTTGCAATCAAGATAAGTGCAATACACAGCTCTGAATAGGCATGGGTGTGATTCCAAGAATCCTTTATATTTTCCAGGTTAATCTTAATACCAAATCTAACATATCAAAATTTCAAAGCATTTCACAGGCTCGAATGTAGCATGGGAATATTAGATGAAAAATGAATTACACCTTGCCCAAAACTAAATGGAACAAAGAAAAACAATTTCGAATTCACCAACTAAAACCAATCTCTAGTCATTCCATCTAGCCTTAAGCCCCAACCAATCAATGCTAAAGTTTCATGGCACTCATAGAACATTCTAGTGTCAATTCCCAATCTTAAAAGCCAACCCAGCTTTCTTCCCTTCATGTTCTTCCAACTTTCTTAGCATTCATCTTTTCATACTAAAATGAACTTCTATGAGGTCTACTCTAAACAACGCAGTTATGGAATGCAAAGTACAAAGAAGAACTACATGCAACTGACAACTCCCAATTTATCATAACTTAGTTTAGAGTTCTGATCCCACTCTTAATCATTACTAAGATTTTCAGATTTTTCCAGAAATTCTGAAAGCATAGATCTTAACACAAGGAACCAAATTTAATTAAAGCTCTTCCCAACACCAAATATCAAGCTCAAGTTCAAGACACGACTATGAACCCTTGTCAAAGGTTGAATGATAATGTACCCTTTAGAGGAATCATTACCAGCATACTCTGCACTCAGACACCCTATTTATAGATTATTGGAAGCTCATTTGACACAAGTGGGTTATCAAAAACTGGTATCTGCAGATTTAATTCGCATTATAAAATTAATAGCAATTGGTCCCTGGGTGAAAATCAATTACACAACTACTTTGAAATCATCATTGATCATATAACTCTACATGCATTTCTTTGGTTTCTTTTCTTTTTCCCTTAACGAAGAAGATTAAGGAGTTGAATATAAACCTAGCATCGTTAAGGATGTCAATATTCTCCCAAACTTTTCATTGTTAGAATATCCTCCAGATAATCTCATGATTTTTACTGAATAATGAAAAAAATGAAATGGAACATTTGATTATTCCTTGAAGAGATTTGAATTGTTCGAAAGCTAATTATAACCACTGTTTATGAGGGCACACCTTTGACTCTATTTTTATGAGAGCACATTGACTAATAGAACTTGGAAGACAAAATGTTGACAATAAAATTTATGAATGCATCAATAAACTCCTTGCTAATTTGATCAATATCTTCACATCTCTATCTAAAGTTTATTTGATTAAAGCTTCTCACTTGAGAGAAATTTTTATTAAACTTTAATAATGTGCCATTTTTGAAAATTATGCTGGGTTCACTAATGGTATATGCATAGAATAAGTAAAAACAGATCATATTCTAATCACTTCACAGTTATTATTCATGTTCTCAATGATTTTCAAATAACTAAAATCCCATCGTAACTTTCTTCAAAGTAACATGCACTAAGCACCTCCTCAAACATTTTAACAAGTAAAGATAGATCATATTCTAATCACTTCACAGTTATAATTCAGGTTCTCAATGATTTTCAAATAACTAAAATCCCACCCTAACTTTCTTCAAAGTAACATGCACTAAGCACCTCCTCAAGCATTAAAATGTGGAACTAAGAGAGTGTAAACAATGAAAACCAACTTTACATCTAATATGAGATGGTAAAATTCAAGAAAAGGTGGCATAAAAATGATTCTTTACCTGTGTAGTCCCTTTAAAAACAGCTTCAAAAATGACTCCGGTATAATAATCAAGCCCTCTGGCAAGGCTTAAATCAAAAACCACTTTGTCAATGCACTTTGATCTTTCAAGAGCATCAAACAAAATTTCCAACTCATCCAGTGCACGACTAGAAGAAGCGTTTTGTAAAAACTCACTGCCTTCCTGTTTAAGCTTTGATAATAATTCCTTAGGAGAATCCTTTTCCTTCACAAAAGTACCAATTCTGTCTGCTGTCTCAACAGCTAACCCCTTCTCTTCCACCTAGAGAACATTTTGAAGGTCATATTGTGAAACAAAACAAATATTCATTTAAGGCTCATGTCTAAACATACAATTGGTATACATTTAATACAAAGAGAAACAAATAAATTAACAATAAACATTAATCAAGTGTAGCATAAAAGGAGCATAAAATAGATTCAAGATACTGATGGGAAATTACTTATAGGGAAAAAAAAAAAGGAAAAATAAATTCAAGGAAACAGAAAGGTGTATACTTGGACATAAAATAATTTTTTTAAAAAAAACACTTAAACTATGCAAGTGCAAACATACCATCTACAAAGTAGACAATCTCAACACTGAAAATGCACTTCATTAATTTACAAAAACAGCCAAAAGAACCAACAAATAATTGCCAATCTGGCATGTTTCAGTCATAAATAAATGGCAATAATAAATTAGTGAAAAGATGTCCCCTTACTGTATGAATAGAATATAAAGTCAACCAGCTACATATGAATAGGATCAGATACATATTCAAGCTTGTCATATACCCTTACCATTTCTTTCTTAACCTGCTCAAATGATTGCTTGTCCAGTTTGTCAATACTTGAACAAATGGTTCCGAATTTTTCAGGAGGCACTCCACATATTTCCAACATACCATCCAGCAACTTCCGATGGTTTAATTTAACCTGATTAAAAACAGATAAAGAACACCTAGTCAACAAGCACTTAGATAGACAGCTGGTGGTATACTTAAATTGTGGGGTAATCAGCAAGAAGACAAGCCAAAGCAGCCAATGTGACAAATAAGGAAACAAAATAAAAAGGAGATCCTTAAGAATTTGCATGCCTGACACATTCTACACCCCTTAAAGGTCTATCACCCTGTAGATAGACAACAGGTGGTGTACTTAATTGGGCTCTATAGTTATTAATCAAGCAACCAAGCCAACTCTTGGCTGTTTTCAGATGACTTGTCTCTATGTAAATAAGAGAAGAATTCTCCTTTAGATAGATAGAGATCCAATTTCTGGGGCATTGAAAGAACAACAGACACTTAACAACGAATTATTTGAGCCGTCAGCCAAATTCATCAACTTCAACATTGACTAATGCAGGTGCAATCAAAGGTACATTTATTAGAATAATACTTATGGGTAACTAAGATATAGTTAGTGATAAATTTGATAAATAGCTTTACTGTTTTTGTCAACATATCAACAACTTCAATGACATGCATGTTTTAAAATGTTAACACATTATTTAACTTTACCATTGACCAATGCAGGTAGAATCAAAGGTACATTTATTAGAATAGTACTTATGGGTAACTAAGATATAGTTGGTGATAAATTTGATAAATAGCTTTACTGTTTTTGTCAACGTATCAAAAACTTCAATGACATGCATGTTTTAAAATGTTAACACGTTATGTAACATCCTATAAAAGAAGACATATTGGTTCAATTATTATAGAAAACTGGATGAAAGAATGTATGACCAAACAATTAACATCTACAAGCGAAAGAATGAAACCATCACAGGCTATATAAAATTCAACATCACAAGTACAATTAAAGAAAAGACAGATCAGCCAGCATGAATTACCTCATAATCTCCAATGTCTAGCTCATCAAGCAATTCTGTCAAAACCTTCACTATCTCAAAGTCTGGTCCCATTTCTTCATATTGACCAGCAATATCAAAGTCACACTGATAAAATTCTCGGTATCTTCCTTTAGATGGGTTATCTCTTCTGTATACCTTAGCTATTTGATACCTTTTAAACGAAGTGATACCATTCATAGCCACATATCTAGCAAATGGAACAGTCAAGTCATACCGCAGAGAACAAAGCTCTCCACCCTGCAAAAGGTTGAAAAATCAATTTAATTTCCCAATAACTATGAATAATTCAAACCAGTTTATTCATACAAATGATCAAATGAAGTTTTAACAAGTCCATCAAAAAACCAAACCAGCCAATGGGTAAAACCAAAGTATAGAAATGAAATAATGAAATAATTATATAATTATGCAAATTCAATCAGAAATGAACCACTGCCCATGATTTGAAGAAACAAAAAAAAAATCCAAAAACAGGCAATTAGAATCCCAAGAAAAGGGCAAAACTACAGTTTCGCACTGTAAGAACAAAATTTTCCATCCAAACTACTCCTTTTCAACAGAAGTTCCATGCATTAAAAACAAAAGGAAGGAAGAAAGAAAAATCAATTTGGAGATATTTCAATTGGGTAAAAAGTCCATTTTAACTTGGACACCAGCCTACAGAAACAAAGCTTGAAAGTTATAACAGATTCACTTATACTTCACATTAACTGCAAAAGTCATTAAGCATATTAGTCCTGAAATTAAACACCACTTCACCTGTTTAATTTTCTTGTTTTGGCAGATGCATTAAAAAGGCTTAGATATACTCATTCAGAGAGACAGACACACAAACATAAGCAATGGTTAAACAATTACAGCAAAACCGCAATATCAATTGTATCAACTAATAATCATATATTACCTGGTCAGCGAGATCATAAATTAATTTTGAATCCTCCCCGTATTTTCCCATGAGAGTCTCTCTCAATTCAAAAGCAGGAGTGTCAAGGGAAGTGGCACCATGCCTCTTGAAAACATCTGCTATGATTGAAAATGCTCTTTCTCTTATCACCATTTGTTCATTTGCAAAATCACGAGTGCCCTAATACATAAAATGATATGCACAAAATAAGACTGCCAAACAAAATAGGATTGCTAAACTTCATTCAAAGCAAATTAGAAGCATGATAACAGTTAGACAACAGAAAACAAAAGATATCAATTATCATAAATAAACAGAACATTCAGAAGTTAATTGAAGTGTAGAAGGGAAAAAATATGTCCAGATAAAAATTTTCCTAACACAATAATATCCATCAAAATGGACAATAAAATGCCACTTCTAAATATATAATTACGAATACATCTATGCCCCTACTATTGGATGGTAAAAATGCAATATAATCTTTTCAGATTTAAAAAACGATTAAAGTCCAGAGAAGGAAAAGCAACAACCATAGAGAATATCATGAACTTGAGTATGTGATAATACTAAGCTGTTCACTTTGTTTGAAAAAGTTGTTCTCGCATCCTACTGCATAACTGACAATACCATAAAATCCCTAAAACGGCATATATTATTTTGGTACATAAATCCTAACTTGTTTCCACATTCAAGCATTCACCTCATTTAAAAAGAATACTGTACTTTAAGTTATCAATTAAAAAAACGAAAAATATGGCAAATATGCAACTCAGAGAGAATTGGATAAAACTTCAAACTGAATCGCCTTTGAAAAATATGTCTAGTCTATCTATCCCAAGTTTCCCATGCCAAACCGTGAAGTGAAATTCATTACCTTTGGAAGCTTAGGAAGTCTTCTACTTTCATTTCTTTCAACAATCTCCTTCACTTTCTGCACGAATTCATCAAACTCTGGTTGCTTTGGGCTAAAAAAGGACAAAAGATTCTCAACCCATTTCTCTAATATGTCCAAACTATCAACAGAACCCCCTCCAACAATCTGCAACCTATCTTTAATTAACTGCACAATCACACTAGTCCCTTTCCCTAAAACTGTCTTCTTTTTCTTCTTCTTCTCACTTTTCTTGTCGACTTTTGCCTCCCCTCCTTTCACTTGACCACCAATTCCACTCATCAACTCAACACCCTCAAGAGCAAAAAACGCAGTTATCTCCTCCCACGCAACAATCTTCCATACAATCCCCAACAAACCATACACTCCATACCCAAACATTACATAATCCTCCTCGACAAGCAAATCAGTAACTGCCTTGTATCCGTTCATCAAATCATCCCTGCTAGGACATTTCTTCTCATACAAACTCACCAACCCGCTTCTCAAAACCTCATTCCCCGTCACATCCAAATTCATTTTAACCCGACACAAACTACTCTTCCCCAAAAACAGCAACGCCACTGCCAACCCTGACACCGTGGTCCCCACTGCCTTTCCAGACCCGCCGCTCGATCCTTTCACCCCTGAATTCAACTCAACTCGAACCATTGTATGCAACGCCTTCACCACCTCCCTCAACCTCCCATTAACTTTCGGAATTTCCGAAACCGCCTCACTCTCTCCTCTCTTATTCGAATCATACCCAACAAGCAAAACCTTCATATCACTCGCAACCGTAGCTGCCTCCTTATCAACAAACCCATCACCACTATCCACACCGTCAAACGACCTGGCATCTGCTTTCACCGCCTCACACGACAACGCAGCAACGGCATCATCAACAACACCCAACCCCATCCCTTCATGATCCAAAATCGCACAAACCCCATACAATTCCGCATTGGATACCTCAATGACAAGTCTCTCCTCCTCAGTCACCTCAACATCCAACCCTTGGGCTTCACTTCCAAATTTATTCGAATTTAGGGTTTCTGCGATCAAATTAGGGAGAAACGTACGTACATTAGAGGAATTCGTGTAGTGAAGGAGCTTATTGAGGAGGACAGTAAGGTAAGCGCGAGTTTCAATTAGGTTCGAGGCTTTGTTGGGGATTAGAGAGATCGACTGGAGTGGTTTCTGAGGGTTTCTGTTTTGATTAGTGAGTCTATCGAGTGCTGATGAGTCAATGCGTACCAGAGCGTGGCCTGTGGCGATGGTGTAGACGGAAGTGGAGGTTAAAGCAGAGCCTTTGCCTCCAATGATGATCATTTTTAGCTCATCTCTATATGCTGCCATTGCTGGAGCTTTTGAGCGTATGAGAGATAGGGTGTTGTCTTCAGGTGGTGTAATGGGAAGAGAGGGGTGGCGTTAGGGTTTTATTAGATTTTAACTGCTGCTTTATAATCTGTACGATGTTGAATAATGGAGTGACTGATTCGTTACCCGCGTTATGCCGAGCCGAACCCAGCTGTTTTCAATTAAAGAATATATTTGTTTTCTGAAAGTGGTTTTTCAAAACTTTTTTTTTTTTTTTTTGTGTATATTTATTATTAGAAAAGTTGGTTAATAAAAAATATTTTTTATTAAAA
>Ga0307507_10007560_pt1 | contig 15670 bp, 16 predicted proteins | sample 7_EM_MG_FD_207223 | JGI IMG/M metagenome (GOLD analysis project Ga0307507, IMG submission 207223) | Populus trichocarpa ectomycorrhiza microbial communities from riparian zone in the Pacific Northwest, United States - 7_EM | ecosystem: Host-associated > Plants > Roots > Unclassified | place... | reverse complement strand
TGATCCTCCTGGTCCACCCTGATCCACCCTGGTCCACATTTTGGGTAAAATTTCAAAAAGTGTGGATCAGAATGGATCGGAGTGGACCAGGTGGACCACCGGGACCACAACCCCCCTTGGTGGACCAGGAGTGTTCAGGACCACCTTGGACCACGCTCCGACATTTTCCTGATGTTTGAACGAATAATGCTGTGTTATCAAGATTGGCTAAAAATAGGTAAAACATGACGCTCAAACACAAGACTGTGCCATTATCTGATTCAACTTAAATAACAAATGATACGTGCATTTGCTTAGGAACGGCTCTGGTCTTGAAAGAAACTATAGCTGACACCACGTGACGTCTGCGCTAAACCCCATGGACGACTAGTTCCTCTTCGGAGCGTCTGAGCTCCTTGACCCTGCGTGCGAACCACACGGGTTGGGCTCAAGACTAAACACAGCGGTACAAGTATCCTCCAATCTACATATAACTCACGATATAGACTGAGCTGACTCCCACCATGCCTAGCAAATGTCCATTCTGTCGACGAAAATACATCCGGTTAGGCGCATATGAGAAACACCTGCGAACAGTGCACGCAAATCTAGAAATTGTGGTCGCGTCCACCGTAGAATATTCATCATCCGGAGATATTATCAACGACGTGGAAGGAAGCATATTGCACCACCTAGCATCAGCAAAATGTAAAACCCAGTCCTGGTCCACCATGGGGGGTTATGGTCCCCCTGGTCCTCCTGGTCCACCCTGATCCACCCTGGTCCACATTTTCGGTAAAATTTCAAAAAGTGTGGATCAACATAAATCAGAATAAACCAGGTGGACCACGGGGACCACAACCCCCCTTGGTGGACCAGGAGCGTTCAGGACAACCTTGGACCTCGCTCCGACATTGTCTGTTGAGAGGCGAGCGAGCCGCAGGATTCCGACTATGAATCCGATCCGGATCCCACCGGACACGAGGTCGACGCATTTACTGCTCACAAGTCTGATAGTGAGATACTGGACGACTCTAAGTCTTGGTTACCTGGCAGACAGGAGCATTATCTATGTGCCGGAGAAGCAATTGGAGACGTCGACGAATGTGAGCAAGAAAACAGCTATCTCTGCGCGGATCCGTGGGCACCGTTCAGTTGTGCGCAGGGTTTCAAACTGGCGTCTTAGTTTATTCAGAGTAAAGTACCTAAATCACGAATCAATGAATAGTTCTCGAGTGGTCTCGGTTGTTCTGCATTAGTCGGCTATAGCTCTATGCATACGCTCGAGAACCACCTCCGGTCATTGGACGCGCACAGTTCGTATCTTCAATGGTTTGAAGGACAAGTTGAGGATAGCCAGAGAACTCTGCCATTCTTTTATCGTAACATCCTGGATTGTGTCAGATATATCCTTCGCCAGATCGCATACCAGGATGACTTGGTCTACGCACTGCGGGGTGAATTCAATCCTAAGGGTAAATGAATCTACGTAGAAATGCACACCCCAGACTGGTGGTGGGATATTCAAGTACAGCACCCTAACCTCCTTTACAGTAATGTTAGCTGCCTAATTATAGAAGACATTTCCACCTTGTGCGATTCTAGTTCCCATTAGTGGGACATCCAATCAGACCCATCTCAGCAACTTCTCCCGTGACAACAAAGTGTGGCCTGTATATATTACGCTGAGAAATCTTCCGTCAACCCGGTGCAACACCCCTGGATCAATGGCTGTTCTACTTCTCGCACTATTGCCTGTCTCCCCCAAACTCTCAAAGTCCACCAAAGCAGATTAATACCAGAGACAAGTGAACGCCGACACACCGCAAGACGTATTCGAATTCTTTTTTGCGCCCCTGCAGCACACTGCGCTTGATAGGGTCCCAATTGATTGTGCTGACGGGAAGGTTCTGAGATGCTTCCCAATCTTCATCAGGAAAATGTCGGAGCCTGGTCCAAGGTGGTCCTGAACGCTCCTGGTCCACCAAGGGGGGTTGTGATCCCTGTGGTCCACCTGGTCCACTCCGATCCATTCTGATCCACACTTTTTGAAATTTTACCGAAAATGTGGACCAGGGTGGATCAGGGTGGACCAGGAGGACCAGGGGGACCATAACCCCCCTTGGTGGACCAGGACTGGTTTTTACATTTTGCTGATGTTGTCTGCATGGGTTGCGGACCATATGGAAAACATGACACTGCACGGGTTAAAATCCAATGCCTGTCCTACATGTGAGGTGCCTGCCGGGCAAGTAGGAACCAACATTAAGAACTATCAAGCTACAGATTACACTAGATACAAATAAAATGGATATGAAAACCAGTTGCAAGGCTCGAAGTCAGACGGCCCCCACATCAAGTTCCGTGGCCTTGGTATCACTTTGAGCCAAAATGTTTTTCATGGACTTCACCGGGTCTCGGCGCCTGACTTGCACACCCCAGACATGCTCCATACGGTTGATCTCGGATTATTTAAGTACATGATGGCCTGGATCCAACCCTTTCTCAAGAAACACAGGCAACTGCAAGCTTTTGACTACGTTTGGAAGGCATCACCGCCATACCCAGGGTTTTTGGTACCAAAAAAAGCCTACCACGAGGTTCCACAGTAGCAAGGGAAAGAGATGAGGAATCTGGGGCGCTGTATTTTGGGAGTTCTCACGGTGCCACTGCGTCAGCCACACAGTTCACAAGTGATATGTTTCAAAACTGCTCTCAGATGCGTCAGAGTGCTCGTCGACTCCAGTATGATGGCACAATACCGCAGCTACACGTCTGACACCATAGCTTATATGGAACATTATCCAGCCCAATTTCACAGGATGAAAGGTATCTTTTTGGAGTTTTGAGTAACTAAGCGTATACTGGCCAAGGTTGACGAGCAACGGAGGGAGATACGACATCAGAGAACGCAGGTGAGGCAGCCTGTGGCTCCCTCTAAACAGCGCAGGATCTGTGACAACGATCGCGAAGAAGAGCACGAGCGACGTATGGAGTTGATCCATCGCGAATCGCATTTCAACTTTATCAAGTTACATCTACTAAGTCATTTTAGTGATCATATACACCAGTTTGCCACTATACCGATGTATTCTAGCGAGTTTGGAGAGCTCGCGCACCAGGAATAAGTCAAGGACAGATAGCCACGATCGAATAAAAATAATGCCGTGCACCAAATCGTGCAGAGCAACAGTCGTCAGCACGCAATCTGAACGAGGTTATTGAACCTGGAATCTCTTCGAGTCCGGGGCGCCGATCTCTCTGCGGATGTCCTGCAACATTTAGAGAGTACAATGAGTGCTGTAACTGTGCCGGTCGTCCGTAGAAGTATCCTGAAAAAGGGTCAGGACAACATGTCCAACATGTTAGATTTTAGTAAGATGTTGGGGGTCTCCCTCAAGTGTATAGATCGCGAATTGATCCGATATAGCCTGCATAACCTGTCTACAGAGCACCAGCTTCCTGAAGATCATGCAATACCTCAATCACTCCCGGTTGAACTACCAATGCAACTCGAAATACCGGTTGTGGCGTTCCAAGAAAGCAACATTTACGATATCCATCGTGGGCCATGCACCGCCACCTTACACTTCAGGAACCAGGAGAGTCGCAATGATTGGGTTTGGGTCCAGGCTGGTTCTGAAGAGATGTATGGTGTGCTGAGGGGCCGTCTGCCGGCAAAGCTCGTGGCGCTCTTCACAATCAGGGACTACACCTGTGAGAATGCTGTACGTCGGGTCGTAGCGGTTCGGATGTTGAGTGCAGTCAACTAAGGATTCCCCTTGGACATACATGGCCTTGTTACAGTGCAGATAAGGGAGGATGCTCGAGAGTTTACGATAGTTAATGTAGGGACAATTCAGGGCCTGGCGGACCTGATCCCCGAGGGGGTACGGCGCTGGCTAGTTAATAGCCGGATCGATTTGAGAACTTTCAACGAAGGTTATTAAGGAATCGGAATACGGGAGGGGGCGGGGAGGCTGGCTGTGCGTGTGTATCCAAGTACTCGTGCGGCTTTGCCGTAACAAAAGACGGTGTTTTGCACATCGTCAAGTTGTATATATATGATATATAGAAGCAATTGTCTAGAAAATAAATAGGACTAGCTAGTTTACCCTATACAGGTGAGATTCCGAACATGGGCGCAGGCCAACGTTAGAGATAGCAGGAGAAATATGTCAGGGCGCGCGAAAGAGGCAATGTGAAGCTGGTGCTGTCATGAGAAGGAAGTGAAGAGAACCGGAGCTAAGGTGTAGACAAGGCGTCTGTACGACGTGACGTCGCGTCAAGAGATAGAGGGCATCGCCAGGCAACACAGGAAGCACAGAATGCTTGGGTGCGTTGCAACGAAATTCCGGGCGCACAGGGCGTAGAGAATGCAGAAGCGACGTCGCTTGCGTCAGGGAGCAATGCCGACGGAGCTGAGGCAAGGTACCTTTTTTGCTGATGTGTCTAATTGCACTGTCTCGGTAACGGATGTCAACGCCTTGGGTTCTTGAGTAATGTTTTGCACGGTCGCATTGTGTTTTGTGACCCTCCACGCCCCCCACACCCCCATTGTTCCTTCCTTCATTGTCGCTACTTTGGGTTTCATTAGTGGTTATAACTCTTATTTTATATGTTGGTGTCTACAGCAACGGTTTTCCTGTTGATTCCTCCCTAGGTTTTTATTTGATTTTTCTTTCTTGTTCGCTTAGCTAGTCAGGGTTGCATTTCTTATTTGGCGTAGCTGGTGTGCGGTTGGTTTCAAACCAGAGGAAGGTAGGTTGATGGCTTTTTCCCTGGCACCGGTCAGGTTTTATAGGAGGTTTTCTTATGCCATAGCTTATGCTACATGCACTTTTTGTACCTAAGATCGGAAAAGAAATCTCAGATGATAAAAAAAACAAAGAAATAAAAGAAAAGTAAGAAAAAAGCATGAACCATCTCCTCACGAACCATCTCCTCTACACCTTTGCCGATCGAAATCTCAATACCATGAGAATTCATTGTCACCACCCACCACCCCAGCACTCCCAGTGAGCTGCACCCCCCCCTCCTCCTGTCTCCCTAATCATGCTCTTGGGATTCGGCGTACTTGTTTCTAGGGGTTTTATGGTTAACTCCCCCTCCCTCTCCGTTTGCTTTTTCGCTACCTTGCTTAGTGCTTGCACGGTCAGCAACACCTTCTAGCTCAAATTACTAACAGCTCAGACCACAGTTAGTAGTAGGAGAAAACTTTTCAACAGGCTACGGCCAATTTCTCCATTCTCGTCTTTACCTTTAGAGGCTGCCTAGTCAGACACGCACAGAGTTACTGATAGTTTCCACGGTTATTGGGTAGAGTACCCCTCTTCCTCCCCCTTCCGGTCTCGTCCCATGGCTTGGTTACAGCTACCATCCACTCACTTGGCTGGCATCCTACTGGCCCTTCGCCCTCGTGACTTACTCCATAATAGTACTCCCTCGGTTACACTCTGTTGTCGTATTGCACCGCCTCGGTGGCCGATGTCAATACCTTGGGTTCCTTTGATATAATTAGTTGTACTGGTGTTTTTTTTATGCCTCCCGCGCCCCTACTTTTTTTTTGGCTTTCCAGTGGTTATAACAATTTTTTTATATGATGAAGTCTACGGCGAGGGTTTTCCCGTTGATTTCTTCCTATATTTTTATTGGATCTTTCTTTCCTGCCTGATAGCTAGTCAGGATTGAATTTCTTATTTGGCGTAGCTGGTGTGCGGTTGGTTTCAGACAAGAGGAACCGGGGTTGATGGTTATTTCCCTGGCATCTGTAAGGTTTTATAGAAGGTTTTTTTATGCCATAGCTTACGCCGTATACACTTTTTTGTACCTAATGTTGTCAAACAAATCTAAGAGGATAAAAAAATAAAAAAAATAAAAAAAATAAAAATAAAAAAATTAAAAAAATACAAAAGAGCACTCTCAAGGCTTGGGATTTGGGTTCTTCACGCAACCATCTAAGTTCTTTCATACACCATACTTTCAATACAAGATCTTTTATCAATCACACTTTCGGGAACCAGGACACGACTGTCTTACACGAGCCTAGAGATCGACACTGCTAGATAGGAGTCACAGGACTTAGATATCGTAGTCAGAAATCAAGAGAAGGAGTGATCGTTAGTGAAGCGATCGGTTACCTGCTGCAAGTATCACCCAGCGAGGAGAGGATTGTAACTGTAAGGTTACTAACACCTATTTGGCAGGGTAACTAGAGTTGTGGGATAGGGTAACTTTACCTAATCATGCCTTGAATCCATCCAAGTCAGTATAACACCCATAAGCTGTCAGTGGAGGTTTGTGTAACCCTTCTATTCCTTACTTAACTTCCACAAAATCTTTGCTCTGAAAGGTTATCCTATCCGTTGGGACACCATTCACTACTTTTTGCTTCCACACTCATCACTAAGGGTAACTATTGCTATTGTTCATTTTTTTCATTTTTTTTCACTTTTTTTCATTTTTTTATTAGTGGTATTTGTTTAGGGTACAAAACATGCGTGAAGCGCTAGCTATGACAACAAAATACCTATAAATCAACGCAAAAACCTCCTGACACCAGGGAAACAGTCATAAACCCAAGTCACTCTGGTCTGAGACCAACCGCACACCAGCCACATTAAATAAGAAATCCAACCCTGACTAGCTAACACGGGCAAGAAAGGAAATCAAATAAACATATAGGGAGGAATCAACAGGAAAACTGTTGCCGAAGATACCAATATATGAAATAATAATTATAACCACTAATGAAACCCAATGTAATAACAATGAAGGCAGAACAATAGGGACATGGGGGGCCACAAAAACAACATGACCGTGCAAGAATTACTCAAGAACCCAAGGCATTGACATCCACCACTGAAACGGTACAATACGATGACTGAGCTTAACCGAGGGCTGCGACCGTGGAGAAGTCGCGGGGCAGGCGAAACGGCAGTAGGGTGCCTGCTAAGTGAGTGGATGGTAGCGGTAACCGAAAAATGGAACGAGACTGGAGGGGGGAGGAGGAGGGGTAGCCCCAATAACCGTAGACACCATCGGGAACCGTGTGCGTGTCTGACTAGGCAGTGTCTAAAGGTGAAGAAGAGAATGAAGAAATCGACCGTGGCCTGTTGAAAAAGTTTCTTCTACTGCGAACTGTAGTCCCAGCCATCTGTAACATGGGTAAGAGGGTGTTGCCGACCGTGCAAGCGCTAAGCGAGGTAGCGAGAAACGCGAGCGGAGAGGGAGAGGGAGCGAGCCAAACGACCCCTGGAAACAAGGACACCAAAGCCCAAGAACATGATAAGGGAAGTAAGGTGGGCGGGGGGGGTGCAGCTCACGGAGAGTGCCAGTGCAGCTCATTGAGAGTGCGGGGGTGGTGGATAATAACGATCAATTCTCATGGTATTGGGATTTCAATCGCCGGAGGTGTAGAGGAGATGGTTTGTGACTATTGCTATCGTTCCCTGGTAGGCTCTTATACTAATTCCATATATACCTTGGTATACTAGTCATACTAGACCAGACCTACTCTACTTACTACTTAGTATACTACTTGGAGTTGTAATATTCTCAGTTGAAGCTACCAGTCCTAGGGTCTGTATACTCTTCAACACTGATGGCAGGATGGGTGACCTTCCTGTTGTGAACCCTTTTGTCTTAGACAACCCGTTCTGGCTAATTTCCTATCATTTTCTCTCAACAGCTACACTTTTGTTTCTATAGAGAAACACTTTACAAAATATCCATTACCGACTTGCATTTTATCATATTGGTATTGTTATTTCTTGCAATTAGAATGTATAGTACTATATAAATTTGTATCAAACCTGAAGAACTCAATGGTCAAAATAGGATATTATCTTCTAAAATGAACTATTTTATTTGAACATAAATTTTCTCTCCAAAATTACAACGCATTTCATGTAATATAATAATTTTACAAGGCAACTATTTTATTACCGCCTCTTTGGAGTGGCCGTTTTGTAGTGACCGCTTTGGAAGGGCCGTTTTGGAACTGAAATGTTGATCCATTTCACGTTTACCAAATGGCCGTTCTGTTTATAATGCTTTGAAATGGAAGGAAATAGTTATTTATATGGGGAAATGGAACCGAACTGTAAAAGTCTCAGTAGGCAAGTCACCCTTTTTTTCCCTCATACGACTAGTGCTTTCTTCCTTGTGACGTGCCTCTTACAGCTAACTCGGTCTAAGTCCAAGTGCCCACCATGCTAGCGTGCCTTTAGAGTGTTACTATCACTCTTATCGTCCCCCTGTCTTCTTACCAATTTAGTCAACAATTCAGAGCAGTGGGCGCCAGGCCCCGCGGTCGCCCACTTAAGCCTTAGTAATTTCTCACTTTCTTTTTACTGCTTGCCTTCTGCACTTCTGAATCAGTACTTCCTTTTTTACTACCCCCTTTATAATACCTACTTGCAGTATGTATTATATACAGAATTCATTGAGTTAGCTGAACAGCTAAGGGCAGTGTTCCCAACGGTCCGGGGGCCCGACAGGGCCCGGAGGACCGACTGCCAAGAGCCCGGGACCGGACGGGATGGCAGAAAATATGCCGTCCTCGTCCGCAAAATCTAAAGACAGCCGTCTTTAGCGAGGACGACGGGACGGCAATCTGAGACACTAATATGCAGGGTGTGCATGAAGACTGCGGGTTTGTTGTGGGAATTGTAGTCAATGGTGGGGGACGACGGGGACTGCGAGTGACGACAGGTGACCGTCGGCAACCGCACTCTCTATGAAGAAACGCTAGGGATTGCAGATGACGGCAGGGGATAGTGGGTGACTGCAGGGAAAGGCAGGGGACCGTACGGGATAGGGGAACACTGTTAGTGAATGCTGGTGACTGGAATAAATTATGGGATGCAGTTGGTATGGTCGGTTCGCGTGGAGGATAATCATACCAGGAGTCCGATTAGCAGTAGAGTCTTCATAGATCAAATGGAATTATGCAGTGGGGAAATATGTTAAGGTAGTATCGAATACCAATAATAAAAAGGCTGTAAACCCGCCAATTGTTCACCACCAAGTTTAACTTCACCTATTTTCACATCTCGATTCCTCAATTTCTACAATCTCTATCCGGTATGTCAATTCCACTTGAGGATTCCGCATCAGCGGAAACCATCTGGGATTTTGATATTAGCACGGTGCCAGGTATCTCAACACCCCTAACCTCGGCATAATTGAAGGTATGGAGGAGCCCCTTAGTTATAACAGCAGTCCGACTACGAGTATTCTAAGTTGTGCGCCGAGTGGTCTTTGACTCCGACAATGGCAAGCGGCTCAAACTCGAGTAAGAGAGGAAGTGGAACATGGGCTTACTATTTTGTGTTGCCTTAATTCCTAGCGTTTCGTTTCAAAACAAATCCTGGCGCAAGAATCAAATCGCCAAACTGAGACATCACAGGGGTTAATATAACGGTGGGGGACTGTCGGGCCTGACGTCCTCCACTCGGAATCATCGGGCAATTTGGCTGGAGGACGGGACGGGACGGCAAAAAGTCGTCCGTCCTCGTCCTGACTCAAGACGGACGGACTGCCCCGTTGGGAACACTGGCTAAGGGCAAGACCACCTCCTGACAGAAATAGACCCTCAGTGCTGCAGTACCGGAAACATCATCTGCTAGGTATAGCTACGATATCCGTAATAGTGTGCTAGTGAATAGGAAACATAGATGCTAGTGAAAACTAGCGCTGATGCATGCTCCGAGAGCTCTGTAGATTATGAGTGGTGGCTGGTGGGTGGCGGAGTATTAGAATATCAGCTGTAAATCCTTCTAGAATCCACACATAGGGAATTAATAAGCAGCGTAGCTTTACACTCTATGGTATCCGGCCTATCCTTCCAACTCTTACTACAGTACATAGGTCTAAGAATACTTGTATTTCAGTAACTAACTGGCGAAGAACCACCACAGCTCCCCCCCCTTTGCACAATCTGAATAGCTGCGCATATCAGTATCTTGTGGACTTTTAAGGGACATGTTGGGCTGTGGCGTGGATCAAATTGGGAAGGGAATTAGGTAAACCACCCTACTAAAGTACAAACTTAGAAATATAAATTGCGCCACTATGCTAACAGGGGATTCAACAGTGAATCCTAGGGTCCAGTCCGTCTGTTTTCTGGACTAGATGAGATGGACGGAAGTACCTGAAAGGACACCTGGGATAGGAGGGTATCATGGCGCGGGTCCAGGTGGCTGTCCAGGACACATAGGCAGGGATCGCCGGCGTCTCAGGCTGCGGAATCTGCTGGGCCACTCTAGGTGATGGGAAAGCTCTGGTGATAGAAGGGCCCTGTAGGCAAATGGGGAGGCCTGCAGGGACCTACTGTAACCCTCTTACACAGCCGTCTTTCCTAAAGGAGGGAGGCGACTGTGTTACAACTTAAGTCGCATGCTCGGGAAGCTTGGGGTTAATGATGGACACGATCATGCTCAATAAGCTTTTGGTGTGCTCAGCACGATTTATGCTCAAGCATGGGCCAAATTTGCTGCTCGAGCATGAGCGTGCCCATCACTACTTGGGATTAGAGTCCTGTAGGTACCTATAGGGCTGGCAAGAGGCCTAGGATCGCTAGAATTCGGAAGGGAAGGGGATATTTCTTATAAAATATCATACTGAATCCCTTTTAGTGACCCGAATTTAGATGATTTATTTTATAGAAAACTCATCGGTCCATAGACTAACCATTTCTCCCCTACATCCAATATACTCCCAGCCCAGTGAGTTACTCAATAGGAGAGTACTTACCCTAGCCATTTGAGAATTCACTTTCTCCGGTAAAGGGAATCTTACTAGGATGGAACGCGCGGCCCGAGAAAGTAATCTGAGGAGCTTCTCAGTGGAGATTTTAGGTTGGCCTAGTTAGCTAGGATACTGTGGGGAAGGTGTATTAAAGTGAGTCATCATGGAACCAGATCCGTGGAGCTGGAAAGATTGGTGCTTGGGATAAGAGAAAATGTGAGTATGAAAAGGAGAACGTAGGGAAAGGCGAGGCCAAATTTGACTGGCAGGGGAAACTATGATAGTTGTAGGATTGGGAATATTTGCAGATAATTTGACACAATTCAACTAACAAGTGCAAGGATGGGAAGAGAAGTTGCTAGTTATCGTGGCAAGCCATTGAGAGAAGGGAGAAGAAACTTTCATCCATTCGTATAATGGAATTTTACTAGAATATCGCCCATTAAATGAATAAGCTCACTCACGGAAAGCAACCAATCTAATTACAGAACTTGACCATCCTTTCAGAGCTAAGAGGGGGAATAAAACCAGTGATTGAAAGTAGATGAAAGGAAAACTAAGAAGCAAACAAACAGCTTGCACAACGAGCATGGCCCAGAAATTAGAACACTATTTCCAGAACCAAGGGATCCCCAACATCCAGTTGCTTTTTTGCTCACTGTCCATTTTCGCAAGCAGGCCCCTTCCAACGATCTCAATCGGCTTCGACTCGAAGGTTATCCATTCAGATTCCGGCACTGTGGCAAAGATATTACAAGATAATAAACGCATCTCTTGTTGATAGCTACCCGCGATGTCGAAAAAATGGTCGGAGTGGATGCGACCATGTTCGAGAATCTCACGAATAATTCTGAATGCTTTATGTCTTGACTGTCCTTGCTCTAAGAAGAGCGCTTTTTTAAAGGTGGTGTGTGCGGCGCGAAGGATAGATTTTTCGATTTCTATAACAATGAGTTAGTTAGAGTTTTTATGAATTTACCTTTGAGGTATAATAAATAGAATACCTTGCCAAGGTATTTCTTTATTGAGTTTAATAGCGATGGTTTCGATCAATGCTATACGGCCCGAGACGAGAGCATAAATTCTTTTCACATCCTCAGGAGTACGATGATGCTTGGTGAGAAGAAGTTGCTCCACCTCGAGATAGGTCAGATCCCCAACGGTAACAACTTCCCCGAGCCTTGATACTGCAGAACGAGCTAGATTTCAAGCCACGGTAGGTTATTAGTATATAGAATGGTAAGCCAGGGAGAACCAACAAGAATCATGCCTCTCAAGCATTTGTTGGGGCGCTTGCCCCTCGGAAGTCACAAATACAATAATAAACTCTGCAGAATCCGCGGCGTCTTTCGCTATATCCTGCAAACCCGCAAGCAATTCCGGGTTCTTAGTAGCCAAGCGGTTCACGTTATCAATGATGAGAACAGCACAGCGGCCATGCTGCATTTTAAACTTCCGTGCTTCTTGATGAAAATCGTCAAAAACTCTCTTGTATAGTATCTCGGGAGCTATAAAAATGATTCCACACTCAAATAAGCAAAGCGAAAGAAAATAAGGACTCCAACCCAGGTTTCAGAAAGAAAAAAGAAAAAAGAAAAAAAAGGGAAACTTACTGTGTTCCTCGGGTTCAGTAATTCCTAGTTTTTCCAAGAGGATACGGACCCAACCCAGAGTCTTGGGTGTCCAATTCAATGCTTTGGCAAAAGATTTGCCAAAATCCTTATCAGATGCTGCGTTGGCTTCTATATCGACATACACTACCCCAGAAAGTTTGTGGCTAACATGCTTGACTATGGTCGTTTTACCGACTCCGTGGTCTCCCACGATTATATCATACTTGTTGTATTCAGGCGGAGGCTGGAGTATGCTAGTGATTTCTCTTGCGATTTTCTCGCGTTCAATGAGATTTGCGACAAGTGGTTCCTGGACTGCCCCAGCGTGGAAAGCCCGGGCAAGATTCCTTGCACGAATCCATTCACAATAATAGGCATATACACCGGTTCCCATGAAAACGGCAGAAGTTCCTCCGGTAACGACCCATTTGCCAAATCGAATGGCCTAAAGCGTCAGTTGTAAAGTGACCTCAAGGAAGTTGAGTGAATCGAGCTTACCTGATGGTTTTGGGAGATCCATTTCCTAATGGAAGGCAATCCATTAACCACTCTATGATGGACGAAAGCTAATGAGTCCCCAAGTTGAGCTTTACCAGAGGTCAATGTTTGGTAGCCTGCATTGAAAACGGGTTTTCCGGAACCGTAGCGAATTGTGGGAGAAATCGAATTGGCAAAAAACGGAGGGGGGTGAGATCCACGAGGAATAAGAGGCCAAATTTTTCCAGTGCGAAAAGCCATCATACTAGATTTTAGATCGGTCGATAGTCTGATAGAATTAAATTGTCCAGCGGAAGGCGATGTTGTTAATCGTTTGAGAGGTAAATGATATTGTGAAGAGGAAAGGTTTGCGTGGCAACAGAGAAAACAAACTTGCTGGTAGGGTGAGCATAGGCCCATGTGAACTGCTAGTAGAGGTATTTTTCTGACTGCACCTAGCACAGAATAATCTTAGACAAATAGTCTCAAGAAACAAGCCCTACTAAAGCGTATACCAAAAATGCTAGCTCAAGCAACTGCGGTAGCAAGCAAACAAAAATTCCGAGTGATTTTGCGGAAAAACGAACCTAATCTCTGCGTGCTCCCTCTGCAGCACCAGAGTCTTCGGATGTGCTCTATTGCCTAGTCTCCCTGCGGATTGGTGAATTCTAGTGCTTACGCTGGGTGAAAGGGCATTCCTGAATCACTTTTCTAGGACTCACTCTATGTGAAATCCAATTGTGCGACCCTTCCTCTCTGCTCAAACCCTGATCTTTATAAACCTCCTTGAGTTCGCTAACACCATCCTTGATAATAATGTGTAGTCTGTTATTACAATAATTTCCAATATGGTTAACCGTTTGTTCTGGTCTGTAGTTTAACAAACTTCCTAACACTTTTCAATATCTTCAGGCAGGGTAGGTAAGATGCTCTTCCGGATTAGCTTATTACTAACTACGCTCAACTCTTCCTCTCCTTTGGCACCTCTTGAGGGGTTCGCATTTTGCCTCACTCTAAGTCCAATACTTGACTCTCCCAGAGATCCGATTCAACCAGTCTTTCTGACGGGTCTCCTCTCGGGCACCCATGGGCCACCTGTTCCTAGGCTGGGTCTGGCTTGTCGTGCCAAACTCTGAAACCCCCAGCTGAGTGCTATTTAATCCTCCGCCATCGCACAACTTAAAAGAGGGAACTTCTCCTTCCGACACTTGCTCTCATCGTCCCATAATTTCAGCCACCAGGGCAATATTCCGGAGGCAATAGAAAAAGGCAATTATCATGTCTTTCCCTGCAAGGGTTATTTCTCTCCAGGCGGTTGTAGGTAGTGATCTTTTTTTTGCCGCATACTTGGTATTTCCAGATCGCTTAACCATTGGAAAAAAGACAAAAGGTAGAGGTAATTAATAAATTAAATGGGTAAAGAAGGCTTCCGTGTATGTTGATTTTGTCAAGAGCCACGGTCGCAATGGGTCAAAATCACTTTCGTTGCAAGTTGGCATTTTTCCAAGGCAGCTTAGTCCGCCGTTTCATAAACACTTCTGCCGAGTGACTCTAGGTTTTTGTAAGTATTATGTCATGATAGCATTTTTGATAATTGCAACAGTGAGTCAGTCAGAGATATATATAGATAATAAAGAAAAATTGAGAAATAATAAAAATATTTTATCTTGTGATAAAAGAATAAAGAGAGAAGTGGTTGAATGGAAGATAGAGAGTGCAATAGGGGGAAAGAATTTTATTAAGAATTGGGAGGGGGCTGATTTGTGAGGTACTCAGCAGTTTGCATGTGAATTTGACTCCTAGTTTTAAGGGCTACTATAAGGGCTGCTCCTCCAACTGTGATCAGATCGCTCATTTTGATAAGCTTGTCTGGTACATATAGTACTAGCAGCCCTCTCGCCCCTACAGGTCTTAATCCAATAGTTATGATTAAAATTTACTAATAATATTTAAACCAAATATAAATATATAAGATTAAGGGAATAAATACATATATAAAACTAAATACAGGATGTAAAGAACTGAGATATATGTATCATTAACAGTAAGTACTAGTTCTGGATTCAGTTCCTCAGTTAGATAGAAGTTATATGGGTAAAATACAACTGTAAACCTGGTCTAAAGTTCTCATAACTGGCATTTCATAATCAGTTGCTTCAGGGAAGTACTTTAGGGTATACTTATTGCTTAGTGTTAGATTCTACTTTATATTTCTACTGTGTCTAATATTTTGTAATAGCTTATTCTTCATTTTTATTTTTATTGTATTTTATTTTTTCTTTCTTTCTTTCTTTCTTGCATTCCGCCTGGCTTTTCAGGGATGCCTCATATTTGCTGGGTGGGGAAAGTCCACCCAGTAAGGAAGGAAGGGTCAGTCAGATTAATAGCATTATTACAAACAGAAAGTTGTAAAGAGGAAGGTAGAAAGCGAGGGGCACGAAATAGGGAAGGGTGTGAGATGTAAGTGGTGATGTTAATGCCGGTAGTTGGGAGTGGTATGAAAGGTAATAAAAGATTGTGTAAAAAAAGGTGGTGTACTTGTATAGTGAAAAGAGAAAGCTAGCATGATAGAAAAGGAAGAGAGAAGGAAGATATAGAGGTGGAAATTAAATGATTTTGAGGGAGAAAGGTTACCCTGTGTGTGTGGGTATCATGGTATGATCAGTCACATTTGTGGGCTGGCATACCCCTATCTGATGATCAGTGATTTTATCAGATGATCAGATCCTGCGTTTTGATAAGCTTGTCTGGTACATATATGACTAGCAGCCCTCTCGCCCCTACGGGTCTTAATCCAATAGTTATGATCAAAATTTACTAATATTTAAAACAAATATAAAGATATAAGA
>Ga0307507_10007559_pt1 | contig 15670 bp, 6 predicted proteins | sample 7_EM_MG_FD_207223 | JGI IMG/M metagenome (GOLD analysis project Ga0307507, IMG submission 207223) | Populus trichocarpa ectomycorrhiza microbial communities from riparian zone in the Pacific Northwest, United States - 7_EM | ecosystem: Host-associated > Plants > Roots > Unclassified | place... | reverse complement strand
TTACCTTTGATACTCACCAAATAAAAGAGAGGAAGTAAAGTTTTGCTTCCGAGTCTTATGATTTTTTATTGACCCTGGATGTTTCTTTGGCACTGAATATGTGTATCTGATGAAGAATTACTTTTACTCTCTTCAATTAATTCCTTTATAAAATTAAAACTTCTTTTCTTTGCTCTAACATCTAGATATTCTTGATTTTGCTGCTTGTGTAGACAGCTGTTTCTTTTGTTCATGTCATTCTCGTTAGCTGTGGAAGCACTCCATGCATTCATACAAGATGAATCTGAACACAAGTAAGTCGGTTGTGCAGATATCTGGAGCAGTATACTTATTATGCTGGATCCAGCATCATAGATAAGCACATACTTGCCAAAAGATAGTTACTATGTATTTAGTGCAGTGCACTTCGTGGCTCATCCTTTTATTTTTCATCTTTAACATGGAGATTGCAACCCTTTTTACAGGCATTACTTGATTGTTTCTGCGGTGACAAATTTATTGGTGAATCTTATTGGTGTTTGGTTCTTCAGGAATTATGCTCGCATTAATATTGGTAAGTCACTTACTGCACTTTTATGCGTCACAGGAAGTCATTTTATGAGCTTTAAGCCATATGAAAAGGCTCACATGTACTAGCGCTTATTTGAATAGCATTATTCAAGTATAATGAGTGGTACACTGTAAAACATGGTGCTTTTCCAATTTGATCCTTGATGGGAATTTTTGGCATATTATACATATGGTTATAATGATTGTTACTGTTATAGAAACTGCTTCAGTTGTTTAATAGATTTTGATATTTTTATCTTTTCTTTGGATTATGTTGCATTTATATTTTGCATGCAGTCTACAGAAAAGCAGAAGATATGAATTTCCATTCAGTATGCTTGCATGTTATTGCAGATTCAATTCGCAGGTATGCTCTCTGAGTCTGTGTGTGTACTTATTTTTCTTTGCAAAAGCATGTTCCTTTTTTATTTACTTGCATATTTCATATATCCATGATTGGCTGATTTACTCTTTTTGTTTCTCAGTGCAGGCTTGATATTGGCATCCTGGTTTTTGTCCCTTGGGTACTTTGCTTCATCTTTGTTTTTTCACTGCAATCTCCCCTGTTTACCTCTTTTGTTTTTAATTTCTGTTTTACAAATTACAGGGTTGAAAATGCTGAAGTTTTATGTTTGGGGCTGGTTTCTGCTGCTGTTGTTATGCTTGTCCTACCACTATTTAAAGCCACGGGTGGCATCTTGCTTCAAATGGCACCACCTAGCATTCCATCTTCAGCATTGAGCAAATGCTTGAGACAGGTAAGCTCCCATAAAGGCTTTCATTCATTTGCTATGATCCGAGTGTGAATTTTCAAATAGTTAGGATGTTTCCAACATTTTGAAGAGCCGATTCTTATACAATACATTTTGGCTGAATTTATTTATCATTACATATAATTCCCTTTTCTGGCTAGGTTTCTGCCCGTGAAGATGTTGCTGAAGTTTCTGAAGCTCGGTTTTGGGAATTGGTGCCTGGTCATGTTATTGGCTCAATTTCACTTCAGGTACATCACTGAAAGTTTGGCTTATTTGCTGTCATTTTTGATGTGGCAGGTGGCGTCCTTTGTTATACTTTTGAAGTTCTACTTTCTGGTTGTTTAAAGACTGGTAACACAATTTTGTTTCTTGGATGTTGTTAATAGGTGAAGGAGGGGGTGGACGACCGCCCAATATTACAATGGGTGCATGGTTTGTACCATGATCTGGGAGTACAGGATCTGACAGTGCAAACCAATTATGATTGAGGTTCATTTCCTATAAAATTGGTTTTTTTTTTCAAGAACAGCCTGAGATTGAAGTCCATCTTTTGCATTCGTTATTATTGTTCATTTGAAACAATTGTATTACCCATAGAGGGGGATTTTAATCTATAGTCCCCGTATAGAACGGATTTGTGCAAAATAACTTTACGTCATAGTTAGAGTTGATTTTTCATGTTTGTATATAATCTCTTTACTAATTTTCATTATTAACTGCCTTTTAGTAATAGGTAGTTTGATAATTATCATATGTTCACTGGCAAATCAGTCATTGCCCCTCCCAAAGTAGTTTAAACCGGGCCTTACAAGACTTGTTGACCTGCTTGACGCCAAACTCCTCGGGTCTAACCCAAGGATTTTTTTTAAAAAGCTTTTGTTCAAAATAATATTTGTTTCATTAGAAAAAAAAAACTTGAAATAACATCTTTTTTAAAAATTAATAAAATGATGGTTTATGGTTAATCAACTTGGTTGATCCGAGTTTCATGTTAGATCAAATCTAGGGGTGTTCACAAGGTTGGCTTGGTCTATTTTTAGTTTTGATTTTTTTTTTATATAAAAAGAGATCAAACTGAATTAATTTTGTAAAAGAAATTAAATGAATTGAGATTCTGAGTGTCCGGTTAATTCAGTTGGTATGGATATTTCTACCAACAATTGTTACCGAATCAACTGCAAGTCAGACCTCTTCACCCGTCCTAGTTCTTCCATGATTTCCAAGTTAAATTAGACAAGCGAAAAATAAAAGGAAGCTGAAAAATCCCTTGTCAGAAAACTAATTGGTGTCACGTAATGGGGTATCATCTGAAATCATGAACTGCGATAAGCTTTCAACATTCCAGTAATTAGCTTTCTGATTCAAAGCATTCACTGCAAATTTAGATAAAATGGCAATTACAAGTTACAGTCATTACACTGATCATGCAGTGTAATCACTTCTCGTGGTGGTGCTTCCCAGAATAGAAGATTTGTTTACTTCTCGTGTTGGTGCTTCCCCTGTAAGAACTTTCTGGTGGCGTGTGACAAGCTATATAGAAAAAATGGCACTCAAAAAGTAAGTTGAGTTGTGTTTGAACTCGCGAAGGTTGGAAACTAAAAAATCATAGCTTTGTAATTGAGCAATAGCAGAGGGCTGCTAGGATTAAAGATGTGGCTGACAGGGGAAAAGCGCAGCTAAAGGTTAAATTAAAATGACCTTGGCAGAATTATTGAAGTCACATCTTTGTATAAAAGAAAAACAGAACATCTAGTAGTTGTAGTCACAGAAAATCTACTAATTGAAGTCACATTATGCTCTTTAACATAAAATCAAGAACCCCGTAATGCTAGTAATCAGTTTTTTATTTTTATTTTTCGAAGCAATCAGCAGTCAATCACCATAAAATATCGCCAGAGATGAATGATAACTAGCCAGTTTCTTTGTCGGAAGCTGGAAAGTGTTTCGAAGGGAAAGGTTTTTTGAATGGAGATAGATAGATGAATGGATTGTAGATAAACAAATGGAAGAAATGGAGGAAACATGGATTAGAGAATTTGAATTGTTGCAGAGAAACCCAAGAATTCTTAGACCTAAACTGACAGTGTCACAAACGGAAGGGTGGAATTATAAATATTATTGATGTACATGCACTCAGTCAACTCTTTGTATAAAAAAAGGACTCAATTAAGCATTCTGTAGTCCTCTTGTGATAGAACAGGAAATGAGAGAAAACCCCGGGAATCAGAAATCATAATAGGTTGACCCGAATTTGACACAAAACTAGTTTACAAACCCTTCATTAAATTAAAGCAGGATGGAACTGAAAAGTGACGACACAGGAGACGTTTATCTTGACGTTATCAATGATTCTGTGCACACTTTCACTGTTCATACCGATATGTCTTGTTGGTCAAATTCTCAGCACTTCAGTTATATATATATAACTATATGGATTTTAGCGGGGGTGCTTAGGGGTTCATACATATGCTGGCTTAGCATTATGGTTTTGTTCACAGGTGTTGCCTGCAACCCAATAGATGCTACCTTAGTTGCAACTGGGAGTGCAGAGGATAAAGGCTTTCTCTGGAAGATTGGAGATGGAGATTGGAAAGTGGAGCTAAATGGCATGTCATTATTCTGCTTTATGCATTATGGTTTGTTGAGTACAGGATTTTTGTCAGGATAATGATTAGGGCTGAAGACTTTGAACTAGGGTGTAAATAGGTAGTCGGGGATCTTTTAAGACAAGACAGTTTTGATTCTGTCGTTTTATAGTGGCAGAGATTTTCCTCTGAATTGATGTTATTTAGGGTTTAGCCATATGTCTTCCTAGTCCCAATCAACACTGATTATCTGGATTCTTTATGTATTTCTTATATTCGACAGATTTTCTCTACGCATTTCGTTGCAGGTCATGAGGATTCTGTTTCTTGTTTAGCCTTTAGTGCTGATGGGCAGTTGCTTGCATCTGGTGGTGTTGGTGCAACAGTTCGAATTTGGGACTCGTCAGGTCATCACAGACACAAACTTGAAGATGCTTCTAGTTCTTCTGAAGTTGAGTTTGAGGTAAGAGGTAAAATGTGCCCTTTCTATATAGCCTGTTTTTACTGTGGTTTTCTTGAGCATTTGTTTTATGAAGAACGATCCCAGCTTTGTTGATTTAGTGGATCAGGTGGCATCCAAGACGTCCTTTTGCGTTGGCGGGTTCTACTGATTTCATTGCCTCGATGAAGGATGCTGAAAAAGGCGTCCTTTTCAATACGGTCATGGTGGATCTGTGACTTGTGGTGATTTTACACCTGACAGTATCTTCCAACTTTTTTATTTATTAATATGGGTGTTTGAGTCAGCTTGTGCTTACCTCAACTAAATTTTAGAGTCCGTGGTTAAACTTCTCAGTCGCACTTTTTCATAACTTGTTTCCCTACTTTGTGTTTGAGGAAGACCATATTATTTGTACTGGTTCTACTGATGCAACTCTGAGGATATGGGATGCGAGGCAATTCATGTTGTAAGAGGTATGCATTTTGGGTTTTTGTTTTGCATTTTCATATCATATGCTATTTTGCTCAAATATTTGATTGATGTTGAGATGTGATTTCAACAAACATGACTGCACCTGGCCCCTTTTGTTTTAATATTTTCCTTTTCTTTCTTTGTTTAGGCTGTGGATTCTGCCATTGATTCCATTTCAGCTTCACATTTTCTGTACCATTGCCAAGCCAGGAATAAGCCCCTTGAGATTTCCCATAACTGAAAACAGGGGTTGTACCAACCTGCTTGCTGATTTACAAACTGCAAGCTTGCTATATTGATTGCCTCTATCAGATTTTGCTCTTTTTTAATTTTTTTTGTCGAACACATCTTCCATAACCTCAAATCAGAAACGTTGTAAAACTTGATGCAGATTTTGCTCTTTTTTAATTTTTTTTTGTCTAACACATCTTCCATAACCTCAAATCAGAAACGTTGTAAAACTTGATGTATTTTTAAATTGGAAGCGTTTGAGCTTATTTTTCTTCAGCACTTTGTCTGGCTCTTGCTTCCTCAATTTAAGCTTGTGTTAAGTGCCCTTAGGAACCTTTCTGACCTCAAGAGCACAATGACTAAGTTTCCCTCTTCAACTCTTGAACAAAATGATGCTGATTTGCTGTATTATCATAAGCTTCATTGTTTGCCTTCAAGGTAGCCTCTGCCTCCCGACCAACTTGCTAAATATGATCTGTAAATTTAACTGAATTGTGCTCCTTACCACAAGAATTGAACGTGTTTGAAAAATGTAATGTCTTCCCCAATCCTCCTCTTCTCAACCTGTGGTTGTCACTTGTCATCACTCTTGGAACCACCAAAAGCTCCCTTGAATTGATAGACATTCATTTCTCCATTCTCTTGCACACAAATATCATGTATTAGCTCAAGCTCATCAAAATTCTCACCTTCCCGCTCTACCAGATTCACTCTGTGCTGTGTACAGGCACAAGACTATGGCCCTCTTCCTCACAAGTGAAGCAACTAAACCATGAGTTTCTGCTCACTTTACAGTAGCTGAAGTACTTATTGCTCACAAGAGCTATGCATCATTCTGCACAGCAGCCTTTATTGCTCCAATCAAATTTACTCGAACTTCCTACAGTAGATCAGGTAGCCGCATCAGTCTCAGCTGGTTCTCACCATAGCAATATCTGCTAGAACTATCAACTTTCATGTGCCCTTAGCCTTCAGGGTTGGGGCATGATAGGTGAATTTTGGTTTAATTTTTACTGGGGTTTTATTTTTGATTTAGAGGCCACTACTTCAAGTACTCAAGTTTAATCTTGAGATAGTTGGATTTGGTCAGGAATTAACTCTGCAACATGGGGGAGGCAGAGGAAAAGTTCTACAAATGTGAAGATTTAGATGTGGCTAAGAATTGAAACGGAATGCTTACTATCAAGAATTCTATTCTCTATTTGTGTTAATTTATTTAAATTGCTTAATCAATCCAGAACCATGACTAAATGGAGTCTTGTTTGCAGTATCATGAGACATCTATCATCTTTGGATACTTTGGTCTTTCTCATAATAACGAGCCCATATATCCTCGGTCTGACCAAAGTAACTATCACGCCGAACTAAAATGACCATGTACTTTGCTATTTGCATGGTTGAAAAAGGGAAGCATATATCCAACAAAAAAAAATGGATTTTGAGTCCATTTTCCAAGGAGGTACAGTCAAATCTGAAAAACCAACTTTTCCAAATTATTTTTTCCATGGCCATGACATGTGGAAGAGAGAAAATCGCATTCAACTACATGGGGTTTTGTCAAGCTCCTTTCATCAAGGTCTGCAATTTGGAAACCAGGCAAAAGATGAGATTTTCACCTTTTTTTCCCCTTCAAGGAAATAAAAAAAAACATTAGAGGTAGGGTTTTGCGCCAATTTCACAACCTTTTAATTATTGGAATTAACCTTTATGACATGTATAGGATGACAACATAGTGATGTACATGTTGAGAGAATACTGGGTTTAGGGTTTCTGTGTTATTTACTTTGAAGAATAAAAGGAGGCATGAATTTAAATCAAGGAATAATATTGGTTTCCAATATAGACAGGTTTGCCTAAATTGAGTTTTCCTGCAAGTTCTTGCAGATTTCATTGACAGGTTTTGCTCTCTCTCTTCAATGTATTTAGTTTCCTTTGCACATGCTTACTTGCTTTCCAGTTGCTTTCTTCTTATGCATCCAAGTTAACCTGATGTATATTCCAGTTAACCTGAGGTTCATTTTCTGTGTTACTGGTCTTCTTTTCTTGCTATGTTCTCCGGAACAGCCTTAGATTGAACTCCATCTTCTAGTTCTTATTATTGTTTGCCACGATAAAGAATTTTATTACCCCGTAGAGGGTGATTTTGAATCTTTATTCCCCATATAGAACGGTGAATTACTGCAGAATTACTTCATGTCGTGTCTCTGATGATCTTGACTCTTTGATCTTCATTCTTTTCGTTACAATGAGTCCATGATATTAATAGCCTTGCCACCTCGATATCCTTTCATAGTTAAATGGGGCTGAGGGGAGTAATCAGTCAAGGATCCCTCCCACATTAGTTTTAGAGCATTGAAATGTTTTGCTTATCGGCAAATTACTTTGTTTTTTTACCTGCAGCTTTTGTTCATATTATGTCAAAATAAGGTGTGCAAAAGGCCAGCTGGGTATGACAGCTTTAGTTTTCTTAAAAATTTTGTTATGAAAAAAATTCTGTCCAATATATGTTGCTTGATCATTAAGACTATGATAACATATTAAAAAAAACATTAAATTGATCACCAAGATATACCATCGTTGGCTCGCCAAAGGGATTTGACATTTCAGAAAACATCTTCCTTCTAGGAATTATGGTGAACCTGCAGCTAGTTTTCCAGCACTATGTACATAATTTGACGAAGAAAAAAATAAATTTATTGACGTGTTGCTATTTCTTAACAATCATTGCCTGGAACACAGCAACGTTATGGCTAGATATATATCTACTACTACATTACTGACTAAAACAGAATCATATATACTGACTGATGATCGACATATTCTCCTTCGATCCTTTGGCATTTGATTCATCTCCCTGAGATTTCTGAAAATGGAGAGAGTTCGCCTCCAATGATAGAGTTGCCCCATTCTTTGAAGGATGGAGGCTTGGGCGGCCACATAAAAACAGGCCTTTCAGCAGGCACGTCTGGTGGTGGCGCTTCCCCTGTAAGGACCTGCAAAACAGTTTTCATGGAGGGCCTATCGTTTGGATTTGGATGGCAGCAGGCCAACCCCAGAATAAGCACGCACTCCATTTCTTCATTTTTGAATATTCCATCCAATCTGGGGTCTGCACCTTCGAGGATCGTTCCCCTTCTGTAAAGTTCCCATAGCCCATGCACAATGTTACTAATGTAGTCATCCCGCTCAGTCTGCCCTCCAGGCTTCCTTCCACAAGCAACTTCCAGAACAAGAACGCCAAAAGCATAAACATCTGTTTCGGTCGTTGCCCTTCCCGTAAGAATACTCTCCGGAGCCATGTAGCCAGGTGTTCCAGCAAGCTCTTTCGTTGTGTGGTGAGTTTGTTCATTTCGAATAATGGTGCGAGCTAAGCCAAAATCTCCCAGTTGCGCTTTGAAATCTAAATCCAACATTATGTTACTGGCCTTTATGTCTCGGTGAAGTACCCTCTTCATGCAGCCATTATGCAGATAATCCAATGCCTGTGCCACTCCGGAAATCACGCTCAGCCTTTTTTCCCAGCTCAGGGTTGCTTCCTGCGTGCCTGGCTTTTCATCACAAAATACATATTTATCCAGGCTTCCATTAGGCAAGTACTCGTAAACCAAGAGGTACTCACGCCTTTCATGACACCATCCGATCAACCTAACAAGATTTCGGTGATGGAGGTTGCCTATTGTAGTGACTTCTGCTATGAATTCTTGTTTACCTTGGGTTGATTTCTTTGAGATTCTTTTGACAGCGACTTCCTTGTTTCCCAAGATTCCCTTGTAGACTGTCCCGAAGCCACCTTTCCCGAGCTTGTTCTTGGGGTTGAAATTACCAGTTGCTTTGCTAAGTTCTTTGAATTTGTATTTCCTCGGAGCAGTTGAGGAGCCTAGGATTGCCTCATCAATATTTGGATAAGCATCCTCCAGCCTGTCCACTTGACATCCTCTTTTCCTGTACAAGAAAAGGGCGATACCAATACTAATCAACAGGATTAGTACTGATCCTACCGCAACTAAAATCCAAACCCACCGCAACTTGGAGTCTTTTATCTCCGAACCGATGAACTCCCATGACCTCACACAATTTAGTTGAGTGTTGTTACTTGTTGAACCCGAAAACCCCACATAAACGTTTTCTGGAAGATAGTCTGAGAGATTGAGATGCTCAGAAATAACTGGATTCTTCATGTCCTTATCCACAAAAACAGTCAAATTCTTGCCGTCGTATCGAACATCTACCGTGACATCTTTGCCCTTAGAAAGATAAATGCCTCTGTCATTTAACGAAACCGATGTTCTTGAGTAGACACTGTTCACATCCAATCCAATATGGTTATCATCAAGATCATCCGGGAAACTTTGTCCGGTGTCAAATTCTACTGCCACTGTCCTGGCTTCCTTGGATCCATTTAACGTGGAATTTACTATTCCAAGCCATTGTCCTTTACTTCCATCTGGAACATCACGATCTGCTGTTAATATAAAAGCTAAGCCTTCACCACTTGAAGCTGTCTGTCTTTTGATATTGAGTACGAAGGTTGTATTGAAAGATGCATTCTTCCCTCCGTTGCTCCATAGTCTGAATGGCCATCTGTACAAGACCCTTCCAGCCCTGTTAACCATAGAAAATCCATTAGAATCTGGTGTGACTTGGATGGCGGTATGGGCTATATAAGAAATATCGGGAGTCAAAATAAGTTGATCTCTATCTGATTCCGTGAAGTTTGGAAACTGAAAATCAAGGCTCTGTACTAGAGCAAGAGCCCAGAGGACAGCTAGAATTACGGATGTGGCTACCAAGGGAAAGCGCATCTCGCCAAAAGTAACTCTCCAGAGAATGAGAAGTTAGAATTGTAGTTAATTTTGTGCAACTTTCTGGCAAGTTTAAAGCCAAATGAATGAGAAGTCGAGGATATACAAAGACAGGTTCATGTCAGCTTAAATTAGAAAAAAATGTTAGGACTTCTATAAGGGAGTAAATTTCCTTGTATTTTCTGATCTTATATTTTATTCTCTTGGAAAATTTAGAACTGTAGAATCGTAGATACCACAACAGGGAAGTTAATATCAATCTGAATAATATTTGGTTGACCAATATTACGCAGTTGTCATCAAATCTATACAAGAGTACTCTGCTTAATTACGCTTGTATGTATTGGATTTGATGGGCATATTTGTCTATATATATATATTTTTTTTTTTTTCTGGCTCTAGGAAGAATGAGTCCAGTTTAATGTTTTTGATACTTTTTTTCTAAAAAAAATTATTTGTTCAGTTAATACTTAAAATTTGTAGTCAATTAATTAAATAAATTGAATTAATAATTGGTACACTATATCTAATTAACCTGCCCTGTTGTCATTTATTTTCAGTCAAATGACGCCCTGCTTATCTCTGCTCATTATCATCCAGGAAATTTCTTTGAATTGACATGTTCTTGGCATTTGAAAAAGGTTGTTGATATGCACGAGGAAAATCAAATTAAGGCAGTCGTATATATATCACCAAATAAAAGAGTCTACGCATAAAAGTAATACATACAACCAAATAATATAAAATTATTTATTTCATCTTTATCCAATCATTTAATATATATACAAAAAAAGATAGCGTAGTTTTATTAATTTGTTCAACGCAATTTTATTTTTTGAGAAATTTTTAAATAACGCCGGTTCATTACTATAGATAAAGAACCAAATCAAGTATATAAAACACATTTTAATGTGCACATAAATCATTCCAAAAATATTTTTAATTTCATTCTTTAATATTAAATTAATTAAAAATTAGATTTTATAATTTATTTGGATTTGTTTTCTATGAGGTTTTCTTGATCTTGTAACCCGGATTGCGAGTTTGACAAATTATCTCAAATTATTTTTTAGGTCATTTTCTAATTTTTTTTTTCAAATTCATTCTTTAACAATAAGGTGATTGAGAATTTAAACTTTATAATTTATTTTGATTTGTTTTCTATAAGATTATCGTAGTCTCGTAACTTAGATTATAAATTTAACATGTTAATTCTAATTAATTTCAATTAATCTAACATGTTTTTATCTTAATCTTAAAAAAATATTATCTTAAATTTTTTTTTAATCAAATTATATTTTTTCAAGTTATATAAGTTATTTTTAAACTCGTAAAGTCAATCAAATTATATTAAATCAATCTTTATATGATTAATGTTTTTCTTTTACTAAAAAAAAAATTAACAGCATCTCAATATTTTTTTAACTCATCATTTCAAAAGAAAAACCTCTGGGTAAGAAAATGTGTTTAACTGGACCACCATTCAGTTGCCACGTTGTTTTCAAAGCAAAACTTTTGCTATGTGGATTTGGGAGTTGTGACTCTTTGAAAAAGTGGTAATTTTTTTTTTTTTTGAAAAATTTGTCGGTTTTTAAAGCAAAACCGTTTTAACTTTCATGGCTCAATGTGCTGTAAAATTTTGTCTTCGACAAAATTTAAAATAACATTAAATCATGTAGGTGACATCTTTAGATAGATGCTTTTTTTTTTCACTGATAAACAAATATTAGTAAAAAAAGAAGTTTTCCGAGAAGTTTTTCACTGATAAACCAGCCAAATGCAACCTTCATATATAATACACTAAGTTAGGAGCAGGCAGGGTGTGAGATATCGTTGTCATTTGCACTGAAGATTGAAGTATTGCATAACCTCTGTGCTTATGAAAGTAGCCTGGGATGTTCTTTCCTGGAGAATCATAACTATGTTCTTGATTATTCATCTGTTTGCTTGATCATGCTTATGTCTGAAAGTACTGTATGTTTTAAAAGGAGATTTATCCCTACACTAGCTACCTGTTAGAAAAAAACAATTGTAAGATAATTATGTAGTTATGGAAGAACAAAGGACATGCATGGTTTTTTCTCTTTATTTCTCCTTTACTTGAGCATTCCTCCACTTGATAAAAGAGGGGTTTAAGCCTCTGAATTCTTCTTTGTAAAATTAAAAACAGACTCAATGCCATGCCATGTTTTAAAAGACCATGAAAACTCGAAAGAAAAAAAGAATAAAATATATCATGAATCTCTATTCTAAATTAAATAAATATATAAAGATCAAATTAAAAAATAATTAAGTAACAAAAAAATATAATGAGATAAAAAAAGAAAACACTTTCCGAATTCACAACAAATCCTCTCACAAGCCATATTGATTCACGTATGACTTTTAGTTTTTTGTATAAATTTTTAGTTATTTATAAAATGTCTTAGATATATAATTATTAATGAAATCGGGATCAATTATGTTTTTGTTATCTACAAATCAAGAAATTTGATATATACAGAACTTAGTACCAAAAAGAAGGGTTACTGATAAGTTAATATCTTTGCAGCAGGAAATCAAGTTAAATAGAGTATTACATAATAATGTTTTTAATTTATTTCTCTTTATTTATGTATCACACATTATGTATAACGTTGTTTTGTGTTCGTGGAGTAAATGACCATTGTTCAACAAATGAGGTGAAATGACATATCAAATATATGTATTTTTAATTCAGAAGTCGAGGATATACAAAAGACAGGTTCTTGCCAGCTTAAATTAGAAAAAACAAATGTTAGGACTTCTAGAAGGGAGTAAATTTCCTTGTTTTTTCTGATCTTGTATTTTATTCTCTTGGAAAACTTAGAACTGTAGATATCACAACAGGGAAGTTAATATCAATCTGAATAATCTTTGGTTGACCAATATTACGCAGTTGTCATCAAATCGATAAAAGAGTACTCTGCTTAATTACGCTTGTATTTATTGGATTTGATGAGCATATATATTTGTCTATATATAATCGTCGTGTCTTGCAGTCCCACTTCTGATCCTCCAGCTGATTTTCCTTTGCAATTAAGAAAATTAAATTTATGAGATCTTACAAATTCTATGAAGAACAAGTCTAATTAGCTGTATATCTTGCTCACGCCTCTTGATCATATTCAATAACCATCGACGCAAGTTATTTATCCATTGAAACTTCCACAGCTAAATCCATAGTCAATGAAAATGATTATAGAATCTACTTTGTTTTTCTTATTGCAATTTGTTCTTGTACTTTAGTGTGCTTGCAGTATTCGTCTGGCCTTGAGGGTATCAAACAAGGAAACTTCATTGGTACGGGCATCATTGGGCTCATATTCATCAATTTCCCCCAGAGAAAAAAAGGCACAACTGACTTGTACGTTCACAAAGAAAAACTCTGCTCTGATCATGAATTCACTGCAGAATGAATACTTTGAAGAAGAAATTCTCTCATGGGGAAGATTGCAGTGGTTTCCTTGCATGCGGATTGGTCAGTTGTCATGGTTACCCTTTCAGTGCATGATTAATTTCTGAGAAGCTGAAAAGGAGCATTTTTTTTTCTACTTTGTCTTTCTCATAGCAATGAGCCCATATATTCCTCGGTCTGACCAAGTAACTCTCACGCCGAACCTAAAAGACCATGTACTTTGCTATTTGCATGGTTGAAAAAGGGAAGCATATATCCAATAAAATTTTGGATCTTGCGTCTATTCTCCAAGGAGGTACAGTCAAATCTGAAAAACCTACTTTTCCAAATTATTTTTTCCATGGCCATCACATGTGTGGAAGAAGAATTAATGCATTATAAGGGAGAAAATCGCATTCAACTACATGGGGTTCTGTCAGGCTCCTTGCATCAAGGTCTGCATTTGGAAACCAGGCAAAAGATGAAATTTTCACCTTTTTTTCCCCTTCAAGGAAATAAAAAAACATTAGAGGTAGGGTTTTGCACCAATTTCACAACCTTTTAATTATTGGAATTAACCTTTATGACATATGTATAGGATGACAACATAGTGATGCACATGTTGAAAGAATACCAGGTTTGAGGTTTCTGTGTTATTTACTTGGAAGAATAAAAGGAGGCATGAATTTAAATCAATTAGGAATAATATTGGTTTCCAATATAGACTTGAGTTTATAAAAATATTTGACTCTAATTATATTTGATTCTAATTATATTTGATTCCGAAGTTCTCTTCATTGTTCCTTTCCTCAATCAATTCTCGTGGGTAAGAGAGGACAAAGAGTTTGCTCTCTCGTCTTCTTCAAATCTAATTCTGTATATATTGTATACATTTTTTTTTTCTGGCTCTAGGAAGAATGAGTCCTGTGTAATGTTTTTGATATTTTTTTTTAAATATTTGTTCAAACTCATGTTGATGCTAATCAATCCAACATGTTTTTATTTTAATATTAAAAAAATATATTTTTTTAAATTTTTTTTTAATTAAATTATATTTTTTCAAGCTGTATAAATTATTTTTAAACCTGTAAAATTAATCAGATTATATTAAATTAACCATCACATAATTAAATTTATTTTTTACTAAAAAAAAATATTAGCAACATCGCTATTTTTTTTATTCATCATTTCTAAAGGAAAACCGCTGAGTAGGAAAATGTGTTTAACTGGACCACCATTCAGTTGCCACGTTGTTTTCAAAGCAAAACATATACTATGTGGATTGGGGAGTTGGGACTCTTTGAAAAAGTGGTAAAAATTGTTTTTTAAAATGTATTTTCTTGAAAAATGTGTGGTTCTTAAAGCGAAATCGTTCTTAAAAGTTAGATTGATATTATAACGTGAGTGGTGAGTTTTACGGTTAACTCGGATAATGTTTTTAGATTATTTTTTATTTTTTTTTTAATTTTATTATTCAATACTAGATTAATTGAGGATTTAGACTTCACAATTTATTTTGATTTATTATTTATGAGAGGTTATCATAGTCTCATGATTTAAATCACAAATTTGACATGTTAACCCAGGTTGATCCCAGACAATCCAACATATTTTTATTTTAATATTAAAAAGATATTATTTTGAATTCTTTTTAGTAAAACTATGTTTTTTCAGATTATATGGGTTGTTTTGGACCTACAAAGTTAATCAAGTTACACAAGGTCAACCCTCACATGATTTAGATTTTTTTGGTAGAAAAAAAAATTAAAAACATCTGAATATTTTTTTATATTTAAAAAAATTTGAACTAACTCGCAGTATATCGTGAGTCAATAATCTAGTATAGTTTCTATTTGATTTAAGACCCTTCACAACATAACTATATAACTTTAAATGGAATGTTCGATGGTTCATAACTTTTAAATTGTTTATATTTAAAATCATTTGAATAAAAAACTCAATCTTGATTAACATATAAACTAATAATTTTTTTTTTACTATGGAATAAAAATAAAAGAAAAAGAAAAGGAAGCACGAGTAGACGACAACCATCTTCAACCCCGTTTGAAAATACGGGTCAACTCGTGTTTTTAAAAAATTTAATTTTTTTTGTTAAAAAATAATTTTTTTATATTTTCGGATTGTTTTGATGTGCTGATTTTAAAAATAATTTTTTAAAAATAAAAAATATTATTTTAATATATTTTTAAATAAAAAAATATTTTAAACCGTAACCCAATTACAATCCCAAACAAGTACGAAGGGAGTGTAAAAATTTTACAAGGAAAACTGCTTTAGGAAAATGCATTTAACTGGATGTATTCAGTTGCCACGTTGTTTTCGAAGCAAAATCGATGCTATGTAGTTTTGGAAGCATTTTGTTTTTTAAAATATTTTTTGTTTAAAAATAAATTAAAATA
>Ga0307507_10007558_pt1 | contig 15671 bp, 17 predicted proteins | sample 7_EM_MG_FD_207223 | JGI IMG/M metagenome (GOLD analysis project Ga0307507, IMG submission 207223) | Populus trichocarpa ectomycorrhiza microbial communities from riparian zone in the Pacific Northwest, United States - 7_EM | ecosystem: Host-associated > Plants > Roots > Unclassified | place... | reverse complement strand
TCACTCAAAAAACTGATTGATGCTCTTAGTTTCTCAAAAAAAAAAAAACCCATTAAACACTTATATTTTTCTTTTAAAACAATAAAAAATCGAGCTTATTCTTAGATATTTTGTGTTAAAAATCCATCGTTACCTTTGTTGTTGCAACAGCCACCCCAACCTTTTTTCTTGTCCTGCAAGCAAGGTATATATCCTGCATAGCTATGAATTTATGTTTGGTTTGGTTTGGTTGAAATGAAATAATTGTTTAGATTGAATTTAGAGTTTATAATGAATTTAAGATTTGTTGAATTAATGTTAAGTTAGTTAAGATTATCATAAATTAAGGTTGATTTGATATAATTGAACATGAAAATAAATTGAACCAATTATTTCAATTAATTATGTGTTGCGTTTAATTGATGTTAAGATGTTGAATCAGGGATTTTGTGTGTATTGTTGGGAATTTGATTGAATTTGATATGAAGTTTACCAATTAGGGTAGGGGTAATGCAATTTAGTTAAAATTACGTCCAATTACCAAAATTCAAAATCCAAATTGTTTTTTCTTTTTATAAAATCTCTTATAACATATTTATTTTATATCATTACAATGTCATTATTGTTCATGATGTGAACAATAGTATCCCATACAATGAATAGTATCCCATACAATGACGAGACCAATTTTTTGTTAAATGGTAATTTAAGCATGTCGTATGCCTAACTGAAATAAATCATTTGTTATAAACTTGGGTGGAACTAAAATGAAATTGATGTTGAAATAACTTTGAGGTGTCATATTGGTGAACATCAATATTATCTTGTACTGGTTGTGTGTAATGGTAGTTTTAAGACAATGATTGATTCTTTCATCTAAAATGGTTTGAATATGATGGTATTGTATATGGTTAGTCGAACAAAATTTATGTGTCTCATCCTAACTTCTGCTAGTCCTTCAAATTCAATTAGTAGAGCTAAAGATATTTTATTCTTGGATGATTTGTTGCAAATGATAAATGATATTATATTTGATAATCCATTTGCTGATTAACATAGATTTGACTATTCCGAGTCTAGTGACAATAAAGATGATGATACGTTAGACTTGAATGTGATGGTGAATGTTGATGATGATGATGTTAATGATGATGTTGATGATGAAATCATACCTCTTGTTCCTGAATTTGGAGATGCTTCTGGGTTTAATTTTGTTGTTTCTAATGATTAGATACTTATTCATACACGTTTGCCAGAAAGGTCTAATTTGGAGGTTAGACAAATATTCAGTAGTAAAAATGAGTTGATTAATGCAGTTAAATGATGACACACAGTACACATTCAGTTCAATACCGAATCCAATGGTCGAACTTTACATTTGTTCAATTATAATGTGTACAAGCACCTGAATGTAAATGATATTTATATAGGGGTATCATAAAAGGATGAGTTCATTTGAGGTAGCAAAGTTAAAAAGGCAATACACATTTGTTTCGACCCTTGTCAAAAAAGACCACCACCAGCTTGATGTAATTTTTATTGTTAATGTTATATCAACCATCGTGATAAATAAGCTTTCAATGATGGTTGCAAGCATACATGATGAAATAAAATTATATTACAAGTATAAAATTTCATATGACATAGTATAAGTTGCAAAATAAAAGGTTATTTGACATCTTTTTGGTTCATATGAGGAGTCTTTCGAAAAATCACCTAGGTTGTTATTGACAATTAAATGAATTAAGTTCTGGAACAGTTGTTGATTGGATGCACATAGGAAATCTTGATGATAGTATAGTGGTTTTTGAAGAGTTTTTTGGTGATTTGGATCTTCTATTAAAGGTTTCAAACACTGTAAACCACCCATCAGTATTGATGACACATATTTTTATCGATGATATGATGAGAAGTTATTGATTGCAGTTGCTTTTGATGCAAATAATGAGTTATTCCCTTTGACTTTTGTAATTATTGATGAAGAAAATTATTTTAATTGGAGATGGTTTTTGCTTTGCATATAAAGATACGTTATTGGTAATAAAACAAGTATTTGTATAATATTATATAGACATGCAAGCATCAAGAATGGTGTAGAAGAAGTTTGGTGTGGACCTATAGGATACCATTGGTATTGTACCAGATATTTTGTTAGCAACTTCAATCATAAATTCAAAGACCCAACTATGAAAAAAGAATTGACAAGGATGTGTTACGAGCCTTCAAGATGCAAATTTGATTTGTGGTATGAAAAAATATGTAAGCTGGATCCAACATATAAAGAATGGTTTGAATGAGAACCAAATGAAAAATAGGTTTTAAGTTATGATGGCGATCACCATTATGGTAATATGCCAACTAATCTTTTAGAATCTTTTAATCATGTTTTGAAAGATTCTTATGCAATGTCTATTTCAGCTCTAGTGCAATTAACATTTTACAAGTGTAATAGTTATTGGGTTAAGCAAAGACGTGAAGCTAATGATTATATTCAACGTGGTAAAATTTGGCCCCTAACAATTCAGATTGAGTTGACAATGAGTAGAGATAGATCAAGAGATCATACTATAATGTTATTTGACTCTGAGCAACATGTATTTTAGGTCAACACCCCTATTAAACTGGGTGTTGTAAAAGAAGTCAAACAGGCAATTAGTTTGAATGATAGAACATATACATGTGGTAAATAACATGCATTTTAATGTCAATGTTCACATGTTCTTGCATGTTGTGCTGAAAATCACTTAGACTTCTTCACACCATTTGTTAATGATCATTATGAGATTCAAAGTTACAGATCAGCATATGACATGTCATTCTGTCCATTACCAGACGAGCTAGAATGGAGTGATTACAATGAACCTTGACTTGAAGCAGACTCATCTAGATGGAAGTTAGTGTGTGGTTGATGAATTTCTACTCGTTTGCACAATGAGATGGATGTAAGAGAAGGTCATGCACATTATAGGTGTGAGATATGCAATGACATAGGTTATAATTGAAAAACATGTTCTAATAAAAAATGGATGTATGACAATATAATTATATGCAAAATATGATATGATATATTGCTATATATTTTTAAGCATATTAAACTTATCTAATTTCACATTAATTATAGATATTATTACTTAGATTGTCGCGCACTCAAGATGGTGGATCGTCTACCCATGTTGAGCTTCTTCATTTGGATGATGATATTTCTAGGTATAATGACTATTGAGCAAGGAGACCATGATTATGATCATGAAGAACATTAGTCACAATCCATGCTTATCAGGCTCGCCGACATTTCTATCTTGCGAGGATCGACATCAATCGAATAACGTATTCGCTATTATTGTAAGTATATTTAATTTTAATATATTTTTAATTTAATTATCATTAAAAGTATTATATATGTTGAGCGTCCTCATTCAACATCGATCGGAAGACGTGGCGGTTTTGCTTGGACTGCCTGTTAATGGACGAATAATCACATCTACTGGCACTTGTAATCAGATTGTGTTATACGAACGATTATTTGGATTGACACCCTCTCCTTCTGAATTGAAAAGGAGTAACATACATTTTAAATAGATTGAGAAGATATTTATGACATCACCAAATGATGCTGACGATGATATCTTGCGGAGATACAAATTAAATTATGATTTGAATAATATTTAAATGTGTTAATTATTTTTTAAGTTTGCGTGAATTATTATGATAATTTTAATGTGTTGTGCAGGTGTGTTGGAGCATATATATTGCATTTGTTTGACAGTGTATTATTCACGTGTCTTATAGTGAGATATGTGCCATTAATTTATCTAATTCTTCTGGATGACTTTGATGTCATCTCCACATATAGCTGGAGATCTGTTGTCTTAGTATACTAGTACAAACATCTATGTCTGGCATACATGAAGAAGGTCAAACAGTTTAAGGGATGTTTGCTACTTCTTCAGGTATGAATCGAAAAATTTGATTATAAGTATTAACATTCAATATTTATCCTTAACAATAAATAATCAACTTGTTTTTATTTAATAATAGTTATAGTCTTGTGAGCATTTTTATGTTGGTCGGCTATAAATACTGAGATTGTTGTCAATGATCCAGACTATAATGGTTACATTACAGCTTCTACTAGGACGCTGGTATTGCAAAGTTATTTTGCAATGTTAGTGCAAATTTGTATTGTCTAATTGTAACTTTTAAAAATGCAATTAAAATTACATGTATTTGTAATGTTGGGTGATGTGTTGGTAGAATATTTGAAAATAACCTAACACATGTGTTAGAATTTTATCAAAGTGAGTTAGATAGGCAACATGCTATCCAAGTATTTTCTAAACTATTTGTTAAATAAAGAAATTAACTTCACTGAATTATTGTTGTTTAATATTTAAGAAACTTATATTCTACGGGTTATGTGGATGCTTTATTTGGACGAAAGACTAGTAGTTGCTCTGGTTGTTTACATTAGCGGGATGGATATATGGACATCAGTTGTCTAGCAAATATTTTTTAAGATGATTGAGCTATATTACCTAGATCAATTAATGCGATAATTCGGCTATAAATATCACATTTTAGTCGATATTGATACGAGTGATGTTTTGCAGGCCATAACTCATCGGGGTATTACAACTGGTTAACCTGCCATAAAGCTTATGTATCACAATGGGATGCACAGAGAAACGTGTTATTTAGAGAGATGCATCCTGTGATTAGAGATGAGAAGTATTTGATTTGGTACATGAGTATCACACGTCGGGTTATTATTCCGGATCTCGAGTAGGTTCCTCCAATTAGATACATGCAGTACGAGCAACATGCACAACGGATTCAAAATCACGTAAGTAATCAAGTCTTTTATAATTAACCATCTAGGTGGTGGTCCAGTGGTAAAAGCTTGGGATCAAGAGGTTTGCTCCCTCTGTGGTCTCAGGTTCGAGCCCTGTGGTTGCTCATATGATGGCCACTGGAGGCTTACATGGTTGTTAACTTCAGGGCCCGTGGGATTAGTCGAGGTGCGCGCAAGTTGGCCCGGACACCCACGTTAAACTAAAAAAATATATATATGTTATAAACATTGAGTTTTATGTATTGATCTTTTAATTTATCATGAGTATTTTATTAATATTAGGTTGGTTTCTTGCTATTAATGAGCTCAGATCATCGAGTAGACGACGTAGATAGATAGATGAGTTATGTTTATATATTTTAGGGTTTCAATAATTAGAATATTGTATTATTGAAGTATTTCAGATTTATTTTGCTTGTAATTTTTTTTTTCATTCCTGAAGCTACTTGTGATTATAATACGTGAGAATTTGTTGAGTTTGACGAGAACATTTTTGATTTTGGTTGTTGTGGTTCTTTACAAGTTTTTTAAAGCGAGATAAAATTTTGGGTATAGTTTCTATATATATGAAACTTTGTTAAAATTATAAAAAAAAATTTACTCTCTAAAATCATTAACTAAATTAAAAGTGAGATTAACAAAATAAATAATAAACCTTATAAAAAATATTTTTGTTGTTGGATTTAGATGTTAAGGAATTTATTGTTGGGATGGGTAATAGTCTGATTATAAATTCTTTAGCTTAATTGGTCGATCAATTCGTATAAAAAATTATAATTTTTATTAATTGTTTTGTTCAAATGTATTTAATACATCAAATATTCGTTCAAATGATATTATTAGTTTACATGCACATGGAAGTGCAAGTCAAAAGCATGTACCACCTTCTGGAGAAGGTTTTTTAAAACAATTAGGGTCTTTTCTGATAAATTTTCATAAAATAAAATCAATTTTTTTCTCAGGTTTTAGGCCAACCAGATGTGGATTATTCATGAGAAGTTTTTCTTTTTAGCAAATTGAGCTTAGATAAGAACATGTGATGATAACAAGTGGAGCAACAAAGCCTTCCCATCTCTTTTCAGCAAATTGAGCTTAGATAAGACCCGGCTTTATAATAGCTTGTTTTCCTTCTTGATTTGAAAAATTTTTATTTTTATTTTTATTTTTATTTTATAATAATAGATATTCAAACCAACTTACACATACATCAACTAATTCGAAATTTTAAAATTAATGATTATATAAATCTAAGATTTGTAATACTCGAACTAACAACTTCTTAAAAATAAATTCAAAATCTAATCAGTGAAGCTAGTGTAGGATTAAATTGTACTTTCATCTTACATGTATGCGTGTTTGTGAGTGTGATTGTGATTGCTTTTTAAAGTGCTTTTTATTCAGAAAAGTATGTCAATAGTATTTTTTTTTATTTTTTAAAAATTATTTTTGAGATCCAAATATCAAAATAATTTAAAAATATCAAAAATATATTAATTTAAAAATTAAAATTTTAAATCTTTTTGAAAACGCATTGCAAAACTACCTCACATGTGAAGCTGTGATGGGGCAATATCAAAGGCTGAATTCATCAAATCGCAACAGTAAGTAGGCAGGTTTTAAAGGTAAAAGAGCAATGCTGGAAAGAACAAAAACAAATGTGTGCCAATCAGAATCTTCCAACACCAACATACAAATCCTTTATACATCACAAACAAATAATTTAGCATACATACAGACAAATGAACAGTCTGCCCCATTAAGGATAATGGAGCATTTCTTCCACCCAGAAACTAATCACATGAGATATTGGCTCATAATCTAAAATGAGAACAAGAACTCCGGAAGATTAGACAAATTAAGCCTTCCCTTCAACTCTTGCCTGTGTTAATCCAACACATGCTTCAACAAAATCCTCATCAATAAAATCTGTAGAGAAGATCTGCAACTTATCAGCACACCCCTTTGAGACGCACTGTGTTATGAACACCCTAGCATATCCATGAATCCGGTTTGTCACAGGTTTAACACACACAATTGGATTATCTGCTTGTGGTGTAACAGTATTTTCCACTCTATAAAAGAATTTCCTTGACGATACTGGTGGTTGCTCACTTAAATGCTTCATGTTACTTTCAAATTTGGTTGATGGCAGATCTGTGTCAATCCAATTATCTTTCAAATATCCGGCGCTCCACAGCGGGCTTCCGTGTTTCGGAGCTGGTGATTTCCTTGGCTTCCATACACAAATTACCCTCTTTGGCAACAATTCTGCAATTCTCTTGCCAAAAACATTATCATCCTGATGGATCAGATATTCTCCAAGCTGTTCTTCCAAGTACTTGTCAAATTCTGGAGGATCATCATGACCAAACTCCGTCCTGATCTCAAGAATTACGATCTCTGACTGAGTTTCTGACAAGAATTTCTTGAGTTCTTGGATAACAACATCAACACTATATGTTGTCAAGATTCCATGGCAGACGCGACGATCTTCCTGAACCCTAACATCAAGAACTCTGGTGCCTACACAAAGCTGACGGTAGATGGACAAAGACTGGCATTGAGCGAAAGGTCGAGTAATCATTGGGATGCCAATCTTGTTGGTAGCAGAATCATGGGTTCCAGGCCATACAATTTGGTTTATGTGAAGCTTCTCTGGGTTGAGCCCAGCCATCCAATTCTTCCTGTCAGAAGGGCGATAATCAGAACCAGGATACGTTTCTCCAGAGTTCCCTTCAAGATCAACTAGAGCTTTCTTCTCTGTTGAGATTGCTTTACGCTTTTCCAACTGTTTAGAGACCTGAGAACCCATTTTTTCTTATGTCAGGAAGAAGAAGAAGAAGAACGTTGAGTTCTTCCTTTTCCTTGCCTTTTCTGGTTGTAGGTAGGTGGGCCGTGGGCAGGCTTTATTGCACAGAAAAAGAGTTGGTTTGTGGGTTTTAATACACAGCATTGTAACGTTAATTGGAAGTAATTACTATACAGTAAATACTTCTGAGATTATAAAAACAGATTAGAAAGACCATTTCCTTCCCTCCAGAGAATTTTCTTTTTTTCCCGCAATAATATTGATTATGACAAGGACATGCTTTGTTTCTTTTGGTTTAGTTGGTTGCCTTGCTTGCATTATTGGTGTAGAGTTATAATCCAGATAAGTTTCCTTGGTTGGTCCACATGTGTGGCTGTCCAAAATGATTTTGAGGCTTGTTGGTTCTGTGCAGCTTCGCCCACCTGCCTTGCGCAAAACAGGTGCCAAATCCACCATGGTAATAAAGGTTTTGCCCTTGATAAACTGCAACATGGCAGCAGAAACTACAGCTCCTTTCACATGGTTATTTACCCTAATGAACTTTTCAAACTGTGGTTCAACCACTTAATCATGTCCATGATTCAAGGTAATTGTCCTCTTCCATGACCTTTATAAAAGATGGAGTGGGCCATCTCTTGATTAAAAATCTTGGATAAAGGTCTTCCCCATTAAAAAAACTCATGGATCAAGGTCTTCTTAATCAATCAATAGCTGTTTTCTTCACCTTTTTTTTTCCAGCAACTTCTTCACATTGATGCCAGTAAGCATTGTACCTCATCAATGATGCCCATACCTAAGTATCTTCCCATCCCTATCTTCTCATGGACCAGTTAACACTTGGCTGGAAAGAGATCGAGCAACCAGATAGCTACAGCCTACAAGTTACAACAACTGCAAAAAGAAAAGAAACAGTCGACGAAGGAATAAAAGAACTAACATGTATTGTGCATGAAAAAACTCATAAAACAGATACCAGCTCCCGAGCCCACATGGTGATACTAGTAAACGAGCTGAAAGGCATCCTTGAGATAACTGGATAGGGTTGATTTCTTCCAATGGTACCCTTTCACGTTTAAATTCCAATATATATTAAGAAAAGTTATGTAAATGCATTAACATTCGATCAATTCACTTAGAAGATGATTAGAGAAGGGCGAAATCTCGATACATGAAAACTCACAAAAGATGTCCCGAATATTATTAAAAAAAAAAGGACTTGAAAGTCTATCTCGAGACTTGAGTGGCCCTCAAGAGATGATGATTAATGTCTCTACTCGAATAGATAAGCAAGAAATTTCCGTGGACCTCGAACATTGAGGTTTAATCGGGCCCGCCATGTGCATTTAGTATCCAGGGACCAAGCCACAATGATTCAAAGGCAGTCATAAGACGCAAGCTCCCTCCTACCTCAGTAGAAAATGGATAATCTCGTGTCTGAATTGGAGATGTGGAACATGAGTACGAGGGCCAAAGGCAGGCAGCATCCATTGAATCATGTGTTTTTTTTTCTAGTTATAAAGAAGAAGCTCCCCTCTTAAGATAGTAGGGGTATGAGTACCAGTCGAACCACAACCTCATTGGCATCCATTGAATCATGTTACTGCGGATATAAAATGCAAAAATCATGATTTCACACACATTCATCATGAAAGAGAACTCTTGCATTGCAGCGAGGACATCACTAGGCAATGGACTTCATGGAAATCAATCGCAATGTAAGATAGTTTAGACGTATTTCTAAGAAATCAAGAAAGGTAAGTGGTCAGTGTTTGAAGTTATGTACAACAATAATTAGGCGTAATATCTAACTTGTTCTTCCTCCTCTTCCGTCTTCAGAGTCAATTCCACTGACCTAACTTCTGTAGTTCCTTTGAAAATCAATCGATGAAATATTGATGAACTTGCCAGAACAGAAAAACAGTGCCGATTTCACTCAAGCAATAAGAACATCTAAAATCGAGAAAATCCCGACTGATGAAGCAGCTAAGAGAATGAATGATTCGATATGGATCGTATCAGGTATCTGAAGTCCTTAACAACAGCCCCAACACATTCTACATACTTCATGATGGACTGATGAATTGAGCTGAGCTAATAATAAATTTCGTGATATCAGAGGTTTCACAAGAGAAAATACCTGCAACCTATATGTATTTATTCAATCAAGGCAGTAAAAGCCTCCATAGCCACAAAGCACAAACAATTGTACGTTACAAAAGTAATCAAATACTACAACATGGAAAACGATTGCAAACAATTATCTCTGTATCAGTTTTATTTGATACGCTGTTATTCAAAACAATGATTTTTCTATCTAATTACTGAAAGAAATTCCGCAGATGTAACGATGTGGGGGTTCAATTCTATGAGATGTGAAACAGAAATACAGCTTTCAACACTAGAAGACCTTCTCATTGGAGTAGAAAAAAATGTTACGAGTTTGGGAAAATTGTACCAAAAATACAACTTATGTAGGTACCCGTCAATATTGCCTGGCAGAAGTAAAGATGAAAACTTCTACCTTTCAGCAACAGGTGATGAAACTTCCTCTTCCATCCAGCCAACTAATTGTTCCAAGAATGAATATATTACTTCTTTCAAACGGTGTAACCTATCCGAGGCAGTGAAAGCATGCACTGTATTTTCAATCTCTATCCGACTAGGAGCTTGGCTCCTTTCTTGCATGTCTCTCATACATAAGCTGCCTGACCTTCTCTACCAGGTCCCATCTCCCAAGCTCAGCATATACACTTGATAGCAGTATATAAGCTGCAGGGGACTGTGGCTCCAACTCTATATGTTGTTCAGCCATGGATTCCACAAACGCTAATTAAAGCATTCCAAATCTGTTCATTGATCTTGCAGTGCATGTTCTCAAGTTGGCCCATCAACTTGTCAAAATGCCGCGCCTGACCCAGGAGATCAATCAAGCGAGCAAAATGTTCCTGATCGGGAAAAATACCATTAACCCCAGTCATGGATTCAAGTAACCTGAGCCCATCCTCCACAAGACCTGCATGCATTGAGAATGACAACCAATGTTATCTTATCTGGTCTTAATCCATTTCCCACCATGTCATCAAACATCTGAATAGCTTCTTCACCGTGATCATGTTGTTCCAAGGCATAAATCATGGGGTTCCACAAGACAACACCTTGCTTATTACCCATAAGATAAAAAACCAGCCTCGCAACTTCCACATTTGGAATACATGTCAATGAGAGAACTCACAACAATTGTATTAGGTCTAAAATTTTTTCTTATCAAGTAACCATCAATTTGCTTACCAAGCTTAACCGAAGCTAAACTGGCACAAGCGCGAACACTGCTAATAAAAGTAAATTGATTCCGTCTAATGCCTAACACCATCATATTCGTAAACAACTCAGGTGCCTTATACACCAAACCATGCCTAACATACCCAGAAATCAAAGCCGTCCACGCGACTGAATTCTTGTTAGGCATCAAATCGAACAATTCCCTAGCCACCACCATGTTCCGCATTGTGCATACCCCAAAACCATCGTTGTCCATGCAAGAACATCCTTCACATTCATCCCATCAAACAACCTCGTCGCATCACTCATCTCTCCACATTTTGCGTATGCATCAGCAACCAAGCTTGAAATCACCATCTTACACAAAAATCCAGCGGCCCATGACCCTGTTTAACAAGTACCAATTCCTAAAACTTAACGTAAACACTCAATAACCCCGCAAAACTATACTCATTATAACCAATCCCTAATCTCCTTAACTCCTTATAAAACCTTAAACCTTCACCAAAAAACCGGCTTTGCCCTACCCAATAACCATAGTATTCCAGGAAACAACTTCTCTCTTAGGCATTTTATCAAACAACTTCCTAGCTGGATTTGTCATGCCTGATTTAGCATACCCAGAAAGCATAGTATTGCAAGAGTACAAGTTAAGCATATTATTTCAAGAGTACAAGTTTCTCGCGGTCATCTCATCAAACAACTTATAAGCACTAACACGATCACCGCATTGTACATGCATCTGATCAAATTATTGTATACAAACGAACTGGGTCTTTTTAGTCCAATTAGTTTCAAATGAATATGAACCCATTTCCCTAATTCAAGAGACCTGCAATTTGCACATTGTTGTATAAGGCAAATGAATGCCTTTGCATGATAAAATCTGAAGAGAAGAGACTGCTTGTGTGAGCAGGGATTGATTGGAGATGTTAGCGAAGGGTTGGGTTATGCAAGGAAGGTTTGTGGCGATGTGACGTGTGGTGGGATTTGAGTGAAGTTCTGAGAGACTGTAGAGTTTTGGTGGAGGAGAGAGGAAGGGCGTTGGAGAGAGAGGGAACCAATGTGAGGGTGGGCAAACGATGCGTAGCTCTTCATTGGTGGTGGTGGAGGTGGTGGTTGGCCTTTAGGTCCAGTAAAATGTGTAGTGGGGTCAGGGGTGGATGGTGGGCGGAAGGCGGAAGGCGGAAGGCGGAGGGTTGGGGACTTTCTGGCGGTCCTGGTTGGTGGGGAGTGGGGACCCATTAGTGTCCTACCATTGTTTTTCACAGAAGAGGGAAACCAATCTCTCTCACAATTTGGCAATTTGCAACTAGTTATTTGTTTATTTTATTTGGAATAAGGACAGTTCTAATATAATCTTCCATGGAAATAAATAAATAAGCTAAATTTATTAATGTAGTTCAATGAGTATTTATTTGAATATGTTACAAAAACAAGCCTTTTTAAGTGGACATATGCTTAAACAGTATTATGATAATTTACATCAAGCTTGTTGTCTACGTCTAATGCACATTAAAGTAATTTTAAATTTAGATAAACCATCAATTTTTCAATTATATATCCATAGTTTTGAAACCCGGCCCGGCCCGGCGGGTCGACCCAGGACCCAGCCAACCTGAGGCTGGAACCGGGTCGGGTTGAAGAAAAAATAGAAAAAATCATGACTTGGCGGGTTGACCCGGTGACCCGGCAAAACCCGGTCAAAAACCCGGTTGCAACTCATTGACTTTTGTTTTTTTTTTTTTACTAAAACGACGTCGTTTTGATTTTTTTAAAATAGGAATTGACCCGGACGACCTGGTCAAAACCCAAAACCCGAGCCTTGGACCGGGCCGCTATTTTTTATATGTAAAAGTGTGAGATAACATGTAAAACTAAATAATATTTCATAGAAATTAAGCTAAAATCGTGTCCTTATATATCATATTTTTATTTTTATTTTCAATACCCAAACATTCAAAATGTTTACCTCCTCTCTTTCATACAAGTATGTTCACTATTAATGGGTAGGGATAGCAATTTAAATCGAAATATATCTATACTGACTATATCCAACTTCAATGAATAAATGTTTTTTTGGACTTGATAAATAATGGATAAAATATAGATATTGTTAAAATCTATTTAAAATTCACCCCAACTTAACCTAATATATATATATTTATATTATATAAATATATTTGTAGAATATTTAGATTTTTTAATGCAATATATCATCATATCTCAATATTAATATAAAACACATATATATTAATAATATATATTATTTTATCATTTAATATATATACATACTTCAAATATATATATATTAACTACTTTTTTATTAATTAATAAATAATAGCAGATAATAGATAGTCAAAATCCAATAAATAAAATATAAATATTTAAAAAAATCCAACCCATAAATACTATTGTCATCCTTTGAAATTATCTGGTAACTTATTTTTTGAATTCTAAGTAAAAGCATCATGTTAAGGTGGGTGCTCAAAGGAAGTGATAATAACCTCATGACTAAAACTCTTAATTTTATATTCGAGCTTTCTAATAGGTGTAGCAGTTAATCATAATAAATTTATATTTTCAAAACTAAGATATATGTTAACAAAAACAAAACTAAAAAATAAAAAGTTTTTATTGTACTTCCTTACAAAGTATTATTTATTAGAATTTTTTTTTCAATCAATGCTTTTTTCTTTTAGTATTTAATTTATTTTTTATTGAGTTATCTCGCTCACATGACATAGATCTTGAGTTTAGCGAGTTAACATAATTGGCTTAGGTTTTATTTAATTATTGTTTTTTCAATCTTGCTCTTTAATATTGGGTTGAATCAATGCTTTTTTTTAAAAAATATATATATCCTTTAATATTAGATTTTTTTTTATTGAGTTATCATAATCTTATGATATGGATCGTGGGTTTAACCTGTTAACCCGGTTGATTCATGTTTTGTTTCTTTTATTTAATTAACTTTTTTTCCCTAAATAATCCTTTAGTATTGAGTTGATTGGGGATTAATTTTCATAATTTGTTTTGTTTTCTTTCTATTAGGTCATTCCAGTTTTAAAACTCAAGAATAGTGCTTAATAGATTAACTTGAGTTGATTCGAGTTGTTTTTTGTGTCAATTTTTAAGTTGATTTTTTTTTAATTTCATCATTCGATATTGGGTTGGTTAGGGATTAAGTTCCATAATTTTTTTATTTTCTTTCTACGAGGATATATTGGTTTCATGATGAGTGTTGGAGGTTTTGATATTTTAACCCCAGTTAAATCTGATTATTTTTTCAGTTTCTTTTTAGGAGGTTATTTTTGTCTCATGAGTCTTTCAACATTGAATTTTTTTTACTGGGTCGTCCATGTCTCATGACCCCAGTCGCGGGTTTAGCAGGTTAACCCAGTTATCTTATTTTTTTTAATTGATATTTTTTCAATTTCATCATTTAATATTGTGTTTAATTGGGAATTAGACTTCATGATTTGTTCCGGTTTGCCTCTTATTAGGTTATCCCGACCTCATGACTCGAGAATAATGCCTAACGAGTTAACTCGGGTTGACTTGACTCATTTTTTGTATCATTTTTTACTTAAAATTTTTACAAATTTCATTATTCAACATTGGATCTGACAAGGTCAATTAGGAATTGATTTTTTATAATTTGTTTTGATTTACTCTATGTGGGGTTATCTTAGTCTCATGATCAGAGTCATATAATTGGCAGGTTAACCTGGTTCAAATCAAGTCGTTTTTTAATTTTTTTTTCTATGAGGTTATCTTAGTCTCATTTCAAGTTATAAGTTTGGTGAATTGACTTGAGTTATTTTTTTATATTATTGTTTTAATTGATTTATTTTTTAAGCTCATCATTCAATATTGGGTTGATTGAGTATTGAATGTCATAATTTGTTTTGATTTGCTTTTTATGATATTATATCGGTCTTGTGATCTGGGTTGTAGGTTTAACAAGTTAACCCAAGTGCTTTTTTAGGTCTTTTTTTTAATTGATTTTTTTCTTCAATTTCATCATTCAACATTAGATTGGTTAGGATCTAAGCTTCATAATTTATTTTCTATGAGGTTATCAGTCTCATAACCCGGATAACATTTGTTTTCTATGAAGTTATCAGTCTCATAACCCGGATAACAGATTTGACATGTTAACCGAGGTTGATATAGGTCAATCCAATATGTTGTTATCTCAATATTAAAAAGAAATTCCATTTGAACTTTTTTTAGTCAAACTATATTTTTATGGCCGTCCAAGTTGTTTTTTGACTCGCAAAATCAACCAGATTATATTAGGATAAACCCATATTATTTAGATTTTTTTCTATTAAAGAAAAAATATTAATAATATCTAAAAATTTTTTATATTTAAATTTTTTTTGACCTGATATACAACATAGCACAAGTATATAAGATATTAAGCTAACACTATTTTTTTTCATGCAAAACTATGAAAGTTGATGCTGAGGTGGGTGAGAGACATGTTATCCCCACTCATTCGAGGATCGATCAACTTCGAGATGTTGGCTCGAGTACTAATTCTTGATAAAATGGTCGGTGAAAAATGATGGACATTTTAGCCATCAAGAACCCACCAACCATATAAACTTTTTTTTAAAAAATAATCTTTGAATCTGTACTAGTTTTGAGCCACAGCTCAACATGGTCCTCTCGATTTTGAGCTGGGCTTATGTACCCCTAAAAGTTCAAATTCCAAACAATGTGATGTGTTAGATACATACT
>Ga0307507_10007557_pt1 | contig 15673 bp, 7 predicted proteins | sample 7_EM_MG_FD_207223 | JGI IMG/M metagenome (GOLD analysis project Ga0307507, IMG submission 207223) | Populus trichocarpa ectomycorrhiza microbial communities from riparian zone in the Pacific Northwest, United States - 7_EM | ecosystem: Host-associated > Plants > Roots > Unclassified | place... | reverse complement strand
ACAGCTTCCTCTAGCACGAGTAGCACTGGTATAGTGGCTTGTCTCTTCTTAGTGATACCTAGCTGTTCTATAGTATAATAGTGAAGTTAACCACTAATTAGTATTGGTTACATAAGGGGATATCACGTAGCTACGATTTGTAGATAGTATAATGGTTGTTAATTCTTTTTAATAGGAATAAGGAAAGGGGTAAAAAACTTAAGGTTCCTCACTATACTAGGGCCACGTTAGTACGTGACGGCAATATGCCTAGCGTAATAGCAGCTTGCCTTATTCCTGACATATATTAAATATATTAAATATATTAAATGTATTAAATGTATTAAATATATTAAATGTATTAAATGCATTAAATATATTAAATATATTAAATGTATTAAATATATTAAATATATTAAATGCATTAAATATATTAAATGTATTAAATGTATTAAATGTATTAAATATATTAAATGTATTAAATGTATTAAATATATTAAATGTATTAAATGTATTAAATATATTAAATGTATTAAATGTATTAAATATATTAAATGTATTAAATGCATTAAATATATTAAATGTATTAAATGCATTAAATATATTAAATGTATTAAATGCATTAAATATATTAAATGTATTAAATGCATTAAATATATTAAATGTATTAACTATATTAAATGTATTAAATGTATTAAATGCATTAAAATGTATTAAATGTATTAAATATATTAAATGTGCTAATGTTGCTAATATAGCCCTAGGCTAGCCCTAGGCTAGCGTAAATAAGTATATATAAGTAGATTAGCAGATCTAGTTAAAATAACTTTAGGCTAGCTTTAGGCTAGCCTTTAGCTAGCCTTTATTACTCTCTTATTTTCCTAATATAGTAGAGCACTATAGGTAACTTAAAGGCGCTAAATAGGTAAGTCTTAAAAGGTAGGGAGATAGATTATAGGGTTTTCTTAAATAGAGTTTTCTCCCTATATATAAATAAAAAGTAGTTTATATAGACCTAATAGGGATCCAAATTAGACATTAAGTAATAAATAATTATTATTATAATAAGCTAAAATAAGGCTTTAAGTAAGTTTTTAAAGTAAAATAAGTTTAATATAGTAATATTAATATCTCCTTTATAATAAAATAACTATAGGATATATATAAAATAATTTAAAGCCCTAAAATATAGTATATGTTTATAGGCGCTTTTAAAAGATATAAATAAGTAATTTAATTAAGTCCCTATATAAAATATAATATATAAAAGCCAAATTTATAACTTATAATAATAGCTTAATATATTCTAAAGCCAAACCCCTAAAATAGGTTATAGTAGATCTAAATATAGAGTGTACTAATATAGAGTTAAGATACGCTAAGGAATTGGCTTAAAGGAGTAGTTAGTAAAAGAACAAAGAGGTATATTAAATTAATAATAGAAAAGAAGAAAATATTAATAAAATATTAAAGATATATCTAAAATTAGACGAAGGTTAATAATGGGAAGTAAGGTATTAAGGAAAAGGAGTAGCTTAATAAGCAGGTGTCTTTATACTTTACCTTCTAATACCCTTTTAGTAAATCGTTATAACCTTGCTAATATAACCCTGTTATAATAGCGTAATTTAAAAGGAAGGAAATACGCGTATAAGCTATTTAGCTATTACTTCCTTATAAAAACCAATTACATAGCTAGGGGAAGGCAATTAAGACGTTAATAAAAGATATATATAGGTTAAAATTATACCTAAACAATATTATAGTATTAAAGAATAATATTATAGACGTTTTTAATAATTGTATAATAGCTATAGGTGCTATTATAAAGTGTTTCTCCTATTTACCAGGTAGTAGAGCTACGCTAACTATATAGTATAGGACTACTAGATTTAAAAGTATATATACTAAATCTTAAAAGATAAGTCTTTTTAATTAACTAATTAATTACCTAACTATATATAATAGCTTAAGGGCGAATATAGGAGTAATATATTAGTAATATAGGGGTTTACAAAAAAAGGATTATAGATTATAGATTATATCTTAATAGTTAAAGATAACGGTAAGCTAAGGCCCTATATATTAAATTTTATACCAAAAGGTTTTATAGAACCATATTAGGAATACTAAATTGCCTATAATACTCGCGATTAATTATAAATTGGTATAAAGGCTTAAAAGTAAAGTTATATAAAAATTCTTAGGTTAGCTTAGGTAGTTATTAGTATACTTCTAGTAGGCTTCTAATAGGTCTTTTAGTAATTCTTATATTTTTTCTCTAGTTTTATTTTTTCCTTATTAAGGTTTTTAGGAGTTTAAAGTAGGGGTTAGATAGATAGATAATATATAACAGTATACCAATATCTCTTTAAACCCCTTCTGGGATAAGTGTAAGGGCATAAAGAGGCTTTGGGAAAGATTTAAAGAAACAATATAAATTCTATCTAAATCTAAGGGTATATAGCTCTTGCTAGGAACAAGACATTGTATAAAAAAGAGAAAGGAATAATAAGAGAATCTTGCAATTAAACAGTTTAGGGGTCTTGGTCAATGCGTACACACATACACACGCGGACGAACTTTAGTAGTATTCAATTAATCTAGTAGAACTTGGCAGAAGTCAATCAAGCTAGCAAAATTCAGCAGAATTTGGTTAAAGCTTTAAGTTCTATCTGTTAAGTGTTTTACCAAGATATTTCTACTATAACTAGGCTAGTCCCGTTATAGTACCCCCCCTTTAGCCAAAGGTCTTGTTAGTTACACAAGGGGATATCACGTAGCTACGATTCGTAGATAGTATGATGGTTGTTCTTCTTCTTTTAATAGGAAAGGGTAAGGAAGGGCGAGGAGCTTAAGGCTCCTCGCTACGCTAGTGCCGCGGCAACACGTAACTATATAACTATACGTGATATTATTCCCAACACTAGCAACTCTTCTTTTGTGGTTGCCATCTATATATAAATACCGCTTAACTAGCGTAACGGATATCAATCCTCCTTACTTACTATTGCTGTTGCAATATAAGTCTCGCTATCCCAAAATTTGCTAAAGAAATGGTGGTTAACTAAGTGGTAAATCTTAAACAAAAAAAACAAGCAATATAGGTACAAGCCTATCTAGGCTAGCGGAATCGTTAACAGCCTTAACAGTTATCTTCTAGCAGTTCTTCTTTTGTGCTTATAGCGCTGTAGAAAGGCAGTAAGGTGTTGGTTTAGCTGCAGGTGGAAGCAGTAGAAGTCAGTTAGCTGCAGGCAGAGCAGTAAGGGTTAGTCAGTTACTAATAAAGCAGCAAGTGTTGGTTAACTGCAGGCAGGGCAGCAAGGGTCTATTGTAATAGCAGTACGGTGCAAGCGTCGGGTAGCAATAGTGGTCAAACATAGAGCTCGTCTATCGGTTAGTCGGAAGATCGCAGGCGTATAGGCACAATCGGCTGGTCGATGGATCGCAGGTGTAGCGGCGCTATCGGTTTATCGATGGTATCTAGCAGTACAGTGCTAGCGCAGGGTCGGTTCCGTAGGCAGATCGGCACGGAGTCTTATCACAGGGTTAGTTCGTGATAGCAGGCGTATTAGCGCTATTGTTATCTAGTTCGTGGTTCGTAGCTACCACAGACACTGGCAGTTCTTTCTTTGTGGATTGCCTGCGTAACTATGCCGTTCCAACCGCTCCCCCCTTACATCACTCTCTCTTCACAGTACTCTCCATAAGAACTTCCTGTCTGGATTACGCTGGTAGCCACCTCTGTAGTTACCTTAGGAACTACAGGAGTCTTGGAATTCCCCTCTACGCTAAATCTTCTAAAGCTTGTTAAATATTTATAAAGAAGTAGAGGCTTATTACGGAGATTGCTGCGGAGATTACTACAGAGATTGCTGCGGAGATTGCTGGTAGGACGGAGCTTAAGGCACGGGTTGAGATACGGCAGCTTGAGGCACGGGTTGAGATACGGCAGCTTAAGGCACGGGTTAAAATACGGCAGCTTAAGGCACGGGTTGAGATACAGCAGCTTAAGGCACAGGTTAAGATACAGCAGCTTAAGGAACTTGAGGTGTTTAATAGCCTAAGGTTATCTGTGGTGGTTGCTGCGGAGGTTCTTGCGATGGTTGCTACAAAGGCTATTGCGGTGGCTCTTGCGGAGGCTGTTGCGGATATTACTGCAGAGGTTCTTGCGGAAGTTCTTACGGGAGTTCTTACGGAGGTTGCTGTGTCTCTGGTAGTATAGGCTCACCAGTTGGCTAGAATAGAGGATTAGCGTTCTGGGGGTTCCATTCCAAATTAAAGTTGCCTTCTGAAGAATATGGGTTGGTTTTGGGTTTCTGTAGTTAACGTATAATCTCAGCTTCCGTCCATACTGGCTCCTCTGTTCTAATAATAACAGCCTAAATATTACTAGTAATTGGGTTACTATTCTCAGCAATATATACCCCATTTCTGCAAAGGAAGTCTCGGAAATCCTAAATAATATCAGCATTGCCAAGTGCCTAGGTATTGGCAGTCCATCCCACAAAATCCTCCCTAAAATATTCCCATAGTTGTACATCGGTGTAGTATCTATTTCGGTAGAATACAATATGGTGTAGGAGAAAGCCGTTAACTTGTTTTGCGGTACAAGTTATTATATTAAAAACGGGAAATTCGTCCCAATCTTTATCGATGAGTTTCGCGTACGTAGCTACCCCTAGTGGTAAGGAGTCTCTCCAGTTATTTAGAGTGGTCGTAGCCATATTTTCGGAGGAAGGAAGTGTTGTTAGTATAGGGATTGTCGTTTGGTACGCGTTCGGACGAGAATTTGCGATTATGGGGCTCAGGACCAGTTCTGGCCTTGAATCGCGAAGACTCGTAAAGCGTGTTATTCTGCGTAATGGACGCAAGAATCCGTAATCTCAGAAAGGCTCAGGACCAGTTCTGGCCTTTTAGATCCTTAGATTCGTGGAAGAGTTCTATTTAAGGTTCAGGACCAGTTCTAACCTTAAAAGACAGCTTCCTCTAGCACGAGTAGCACTGGTACAGTAGCTCGTCTCTTCTTAGTAATACCTAGCTGTTCTGTGGTATAACAGTAAAGTTAACCACTGATCAGTGTTGGTTACACAAGGGGATATCACGTAGCTACGATTCGTAGATAGTATAATGGTTGTTCTTCTTCTTTTAATAGGAAAGGGTGAGGAAGGGCGAGGAGCTTAAGGCTCCTCGCTACGCTAGTGCCGCGGCAACACGTGACTATATAACTATACGTAATATTATTCCCAACAGGTCTAAAATAATACAATTTTATCATGTCGTATTTTACATTAGGTAGTAGTGTAGAGTTTTACCAGTTCTAATTATTAAACAGACTAATCAGGATTTTCCATCCCCAGGATAGAAAATCGCTATTAGTTTAATAAAGGCGGTAAGCCAAACTAATATCTTTATAGTAGGTCTTAGCAAGGTAAATCTAACTAATTAGACAACTTTAACCGCCGGTTAAAGTTCCTTAATATCTTGTGTGTTATATAACCGTGTTACAAGCATCATGGTATTCTTTAAGCTCTTTTTAATTTTGAGTTTCCTGCTATTATATTTCGTGTATTCGTGTTAGGTGGTAGTTGTTTGCCTTTATATTATGTCTATCTAGCCAGAGCAGGCCGCGAAGGATAATCCTTATGGAATTCTTTTACTAGGGAAGGCGCATCGGTTTTAACTTACTTATAAAGCTCCTAGGTTTGTATTTTATATCCTTCCCACTTAATAAAAAGTTTAAATCGTTTAGATTATATTTTCCATCACATATTGTTAATTAAGTTAATAAAGTAAGAACTATTACCGTTATTAACAATTATAGGAGGTGGCGGCGGCACTTTATAAGTTATAGGTTCGTCTTTTAAGGGTTATAGTAAGCTTACGTAAAACGTCAGATATATTTTCATCTTAGTTAGCAGTTCGAGCTTATAAACATATAGGCTTAATTTCTTCTTAATTTGGTATAGGCCCGTAAACTTCTAATTAAGTTTCTTTAAGGGCCGTTAAGTCTTTAGGTTTTATATATTTAGGTAAACCATATCACCTTCCTTAAAGTCCTATACGGGGGCTCGTCCTTTGTTCGTATACCATTCCTATACCGTTTAAGCGTACGTTAATTCACTTTATAATAGTTCTATTAGCTGCTTTATTTAATTAGCGAAGTTGTACGCGTCAATTAACTAAATCCGTTTAATTATAGGTCCTGTTATGTCGATTTTAGGTTATAGTTTAAATCTAAGTTAGGGGTCTTATCCGTAGGTTATATAAAACGGCGTTATACCTATTAATACGTTTATCGTATTGTTCGCAGTAAACTTAGCTAAAGGTAGCCATTTTTCCCAGTTATCTTGCAGGTAGGAGTAGTATATTTATAGGTATTGTTTTATAATCGCGTTCGTAATTTTGGTTTAACTATCTATCTCTAGATAAAATGCAGTTAAGAGTCGTATTTAAATACTTAATTATTTATATAGAGCTTACCAGAAGTCTAAAACAAACTAGCTTCTATAGTTAGATATTATTAAATTAGGAAGTCCGTGTAGCTTAAAGACATGCTTAATAAAACACTCAGCTACTAATATCGTATTAATTAAGTCTATAGGAATCATATATTACATTTTTATAAAATAGTTAACGACTATTATAATATTCGTAAACCTATTACTGTTAGGCAAGTTAACTATAAAGTCAATTAAGATATCTCGCCATCTTTATATTGGAATTGGCAATAGTTAAAGTACTTCTTACTTCTTTATGTGAGAGGTCTTCCCACGCACGCACGTTCTATAGGCTTAAACGTATTTTCGTATATAGTCGTATATTATAGGCTAGTAGTATGCTTATTAAATAATCTTATAAGTCTTCGCACGGCCAGGATGTCCTACTATAGGGAAATTGTGTATAAATTTAAGTATCTTAAATTATAAGGGTTTAGAATTCGGAACTACCATCTTCTATTAATAGTATAGTCGATTATTACAAATTTCGCATTCGGCGAGTATAATATCTTTATACTATTGTTTTCCTGTTCAAATCGCTTTTATTATATCTGCTATCCATACGTCGTTCTTATATTTATATTCTATTAGCTTATTAATTTCTATTTCCTATTTATTAATTTCTAATTCGTTTCTATTAAGTTCCATATCTAGGAATATAGGACGTAGTTTCTTAAAGCGTTTAGGGGGGAATAAAATCCGTAATTAATTTATAATCCATTTATCCAAGGCGTTTATAGGTAAATCTTATAATTATTATATTAATGCATTAGGCTTCTAATTAAGTTTACCTAGTTAATATATAATCTTAAAGTCAAATTATAAGAGGTATTCGGCCTAACAAATTTGGCGCTACGTTAACTGCTTTATAGTCATAAAGTACTGCAGGTTTTTGTGGTCCATTAACACGTATATTAAAAATAATAATCCTTTAAGTTCTGGACGCCATTATTCAAAGTATCTAATAATTACAAGTAGTTCCTTATTGTATATCTCGTAGTTTAATTCGGCAGGGGCGAGCTTTTAAGAGAGAAAGGCTACTAGACATAGCTCACCGTCCTTATTATATTACGATAACACTCCCCCTAGGGCATAATCAGACGAGTCTATTTTAACGACATATTTAAGGTCAGGGTCAAAGTGGGCAAGAATTAAAGCGATTATAAAGTATTATTTTAAGTTATTAAAAGCTTATTTATATCTAGTAGTTTATTTAAATTTTATGTTCTTTCTTGTTAGGTTTACTAATAGTTAGGCAATTTTTAAGAACTAGTTAATAAATTAGTAGTAGAAATTTGCAAATCCTAAAAATCCTTAAATATCTTATACGTTACTAGGGCTTCCCTAGTTTATAATTACAGCGACCTTTTTAGGGTCTATTTTAATTCCGTCGCGGGATATAATTAGGCCTAGGTATGTAACTTCAGATATATAGAATTTACATTTCTTAATATCGCATTGTAAACCCGCATCTCGCAAATGTTTAAGGACCATTTGGATGTGTTTTCAATACTTAAAAAGCAAAGATAAGTAGATTAGGATATTATTAATATACGCAGTAACAAATACATTAAGGAATTTACAGAGTGTATTATTAACGTATTGCTAAAACATACCGGGACCGTTCTTTAGACTAAACAGCATCACTAGGTATTTAAAGAGTCCCTATTATATATAAAAGGCTATGTACTTCTTATCTCCTTCTTAGATGCAAATTCGATTAAAGGTAGCAACTATATTAAGCTTTATAAAATATTATACCTTTGCTAGGCAGTTAAGCGTCTCTTAAATTAAGGGGATTGGATATTGGTTTCAAATTGTAATTATATTTAGGGCTTGGTAATTAATATAGAATCTTAAGCCTCCTCCTAGCTTTTTAATAAATAATATGGGTAAGGCAAATGGAGATTAACTAGGGCAAATAAATCCTTTTTCTAGATGCTTGTTAAGGTATTATTATATTATAAGCAGTTCTTCTTGTAATATACCATATAGCGGACCAAACTTTGGTGTTGTACTAGGTTTAAGTTCTATCTTAAAATCGTGTTTATCCTAATATAGGGGTAGCTGGTCTGCGAATCGTTTTTTAAACTTATTAATTAGATTATGGTACTCCTTAGGTATAAGAGGTCGAGGGTTAATATACTACTTTAGTTCTAGCGCCTTTTTAATGTCTTCTATTATTATAGCGAAGATTTTGTGGTCTTGTTTTCTTGCTAACAAAACAAAAGGTGCGGCTTATATTATACAAATTTTAAGGGGTTTTGATATATCATCTTCGCATTCTTTACTGCGATCAACAGTTATAGTTTTATTATATTGGTTTAAGGTTTGTGGTAAGGGCAATTTATATTATATTAAATTCGAATAGTCTTATACATATTTATAGAGCAGGTGGTGTTTTAAACAATAACTTTAGCAATAGGTTATGCGGAATTTTAGTATTTCTTTAACCCAGCTAATTAAAGGGTTGTGCTGTTTTAGCTATCTATGTCTAAGTATCATCTTATATTGCTTTAGGGGTGTTACAAATAGGGAAATATATTTAAGGTATTTGCCTATCTATATTTTTATAAGAGCGTAGTGCGTCAATTCGCTATATATTAAGGGTTTGCCGTTAAAGCCTTATAGGCCTTAGGGCTTATTAAGTTTCTTTAAATTTAGGCGTTAGGTTTTTGCGTAGTTTATATTAATAAAGCCCATACTAGTGGCTCCGCTATCTATAAGGATTTATACCTCCTTCCACTTTCTAAGTATTTAAATTTCGCCAAGTATATTAAGGGAGTTGTATTATATATTAGTGCTAGAAGAGCCTAGACACTTATACTCTTCCACTTCTTATCCTAAGGTACAACTTAACCCTAGGATGATTCGTTTTCTAAGTTAGCTAAGTATAAGATGCTTTATAACGACTAGGTATAATTTATAAAATAAGTGCGAGTTAAGGAGTAAGTACGGCTTAAAGAACAAGTGCGATTTAAGGAGTGGGTGTAATTTAAAGACTGGGAAGAACTACGGCGGACTTTTTTAAAAGGGTAAGTTTAGCAATTTCTTTAGATATATCCTTTTCTGCCATATCTAAAGCATTCTCTATTTGTGGCTCAAGTCCTTCGTTTATTAGTTCCTAAGGGTGCGTAGGATCGCGTGGCGTTAAGGTCCATAGGGTCGTATATAGGTTTTAAAGAAGGGTCGCGCTTTGGGGTATATATTAGTTTCGTAAAGTCTTAAACACGAGGCGTGGTTGGCTTTAGAGAATAAGTTTGTTTGTTATATTAAAGGTTCTTATTAATTTGTTAACACATTGTAGCAAATTTGGGTAGGTCCTTTAGCAGTTCCCTACCTACTAACTGTGCTCTAATTTCATCTGAAATAGCTCGTTGAAGAGCAGCAACTTTAGCGGCTTTATTCCAATCTAGTTCGCTAATAAGGCCTAAAATTTCCAAAAAGAAGCTGGTAAAGTCTCAATTCCGTTGTTATAGGTTTTTAAGTTTAGTAACAGCGGTGTTTTCGCGGCTAGCGTCATCATACATTCATTCTAATAAAGAGATGAAGATTTCGAAATTAACAAAGGTGCCATTACAGAAGAATGGGTTTATAGTTTATATAGCGTCTTTGCTTAATTAAGACATTCTATAGCTAATCTTGCTAGCTTTAGTAGGGTATCAGTTATAGTTTATTAAAAGTTTAAGGCGGAGCTTAGTTATAAAGGGACGCAGGTTATTTCGATTTCTATTAAATATTAGAGGGTTAGGAAGCTTTTCTAATTTTATAGCAGGTACTGGGTTCGTTATAGGTATAGGTTAGGCTACCGTTACTAATTTAGGGTTTGTATTTAACGGGCCAGGTTTATATACGGTTATCTTAATTTCGTTTACAGGTATTACTATTAGGGTCTCTATTATAAGTGTATTAACGTTGCAGAGTTCTTCACAGAGTGTTTCTATTAATTGCTAATACTAGGCTTCCAGTGCAGCCCGCTGCCGAGCTAAAGTATCTGTAAAGGCTCCTTGTATTATAGTTAACTGTTCCCTAACTAGGGTTATAATGCTCGTAGTTAACGCGTAGGATTTGAGGTTGTTTACCATTTTAATAGTAGTTATTTTTAACGCAACGTAATGTAAGGGCACAAAGAGGCTTCGGGAAAGATTTAAAGGAATAATATAAATTCTATCTAAATCTGAGGGTATATAGCTCTTGCTAGGAACAAGACGTTGCGTAAAGAAGAGAAAGAAATAACGAGAGAATCTTGCAATTAAACAGTTTAGGGGTCTTGGTCGATGCGTACGCACATACGCACGCGGACGGACTTCGGTAGTATTCGATTGATCTGGCAGAACTTGGCAGAAGTTAATTAAGCTGGTAGAATTTAGCAGAATTCGGTTAAAGCTTTAAGTTCTATCTGTTAAGTGTTTTACCAAGACATTTCCACTGTAACTAGGCTAGTCCCGTTACAATAAGCCCTTATAATCTCCCTCTACTATAAGGTAATAGCGATTAGGGGCTGACCGTAAGAAGGGAGGGGCAATATAAGGGATATTATTGCGGTTACCTTAGGTTGCCCCTAGGATAACCCTAGAATACCCCTTAAACGTCCGTCGGTTATGTACTAGAGGCACGTACCTATAGTATATAGTTTCCACAATCCTAAAGGCCTTATATCCTTAAGGATTTGTCTCTCTTACCAATCTATCCTATTCTATAATCGTGTCCTTATAGCCCCCTATCTATAAAGTCCCCTTATAATAATTACCATTTAGGTTTAGAATCTGGTATACTTTACTAACACTTTGTTAATGTTGTTTAATTATTTTTATTTTTATCTATTTATAACTAAAAAATCTTTAGTTATATATATTTTCTTAAATTTATCTTGCAATTAATTGCTTAAAGTAAAATCTCTACCCTTATTATTTAATATTATATAAACGCAATACTAATTCTAGACTTAAAAATGCAACCTTAATATACTTAAAAATGATTGTCTTAGTCTAAAGGATTAGGAGGCGCTTTATACAATAAAAAGTTTTCTTTAGATATTCTACTAGACAACCTTAAAATACTAAAGATATAAAGCAACGCCTAAGAATATACTTGTCTGGACAAGTAGAGGTTATAAATTGCATTATACGCAGAGCGTATGTGGTAGGGGCTGTATGGCGTAGCGTAGGTCACCTGACCACCTACGGCCCAATAGATAGTCCGACCTTTACTACCCCTTTCTTTCTCTTTTGGTAGACAAAAGAAAGATATAAATAAACCAAGAACCAGAACTACTTATTGCAATTACAGTACCCCCTAGGTGATACTAACACTAATTAGTGATATCACAGATTAGAATCCGGTGTTATTACAAAGAGAGATAATACGCGATCGCTCCTACTAAGGCCCGTCGATCTCGTCGCGTTTGCTAAGGAGAACCCTTCCTACCAAGGCCCTGGGAACTCAAAGAACTGGCTCCTACTAAGGCTTCGTCCGGTTCGCGTCCATTACGCAAATCAATACCTAGTACGACCTCTTTACTGAGCGCCAGTACCCCCTATAACCTAGCAGCGTTAGCAGCACCCCCTACCTACACCACGATCTACGCTAGTCAATTATGTCTGATATAGGAATTCAACGTCCGGACTGGGGCAATGGGATTACCCTAACTAATAAGACTACCGCAAAAGACATTACCAACTACATTGACTTTAAAATTAATGAGTATACTAAGCGCAACTTTAAGGATAAAAGCTTATGGGAATTATACCAAGAGGACTTTAATAATTTTGAGGTATAGATATTTAAGGACGCTTATAGGTCCGCAATTAAGGAACTTAAACAACTACTCCAACATAATAGAGTATGGGTCTTTAATAAAAAGAGCAAGTCAGTACTATAAGCACTGTATAATGTCGCCCACGAGGACGACCCTATGGAATGGTTAGATAAAGAAATTAAGCTATACATTAATAATAAAGGACCCTTTAATTTGTACGTTATCAACCGCTGTCTTAAATTACGTTTATTAACCCCTTTAACGTCACCTACCCTAACCCTAGCTGTCTTAAATGACCTCCCTACGGCCGAGCCCCCCTCACCTACGAATGTTACGGCTCCCCTAACGAACGTCACAGCTCCCCCTACGAACGCCATGGCTCTCTCTACAAACGTTACGGCTTCCCCTACGAACGTCGCAGCTCCTTTTATAAAAGTTACAGCCACTATTAACTACGGCAGAGACTTAGCAACCCTGGTAAAGATGTACACAGAGGAAAGTAAATATAGTGGAGAGGATGACAACTTTGACCGCAAGCTTACGATTTTTAACGACCTTTATGACAGAGTTGGTATACCACAAGAGGCAAAAATTAAAGGCTTTCTGATAATGCTACGTGGTATTACTCTTGACTTCTACTATAAGAATAAGGCAATCTATACCACCTTTAACAGCATCTGTAACGCTATACGCAACCACTTTAAAGGACCAGAATACAAGCGTGGAGTTCTGATAAAGTGGAACGCTATAACTCTTAAGACAGTGATGATAAAGAGCGAGGGCAAGTCTACAGAGGACTGCCTATAGCTACTGCTCAACGACCTCCGTTATTTATAGCATGGTCTCGACGCTAACCTCCACAACGACAATTTCCTATATAACAAGCTTATCGTTGCTTGTTAAGACGTCGCTACTTACTAGGCAGCTTGCTCGAACCTACCTGCCACACTTACTGGCTTTATGAACAGCCTACGATTATCAATCGTCACTTATAAGAAGATCTATGGTACTATAGGATAACCTGCTAATGTGTTCTTACAGCCTATAGAACAGCCTACGGACGTATTCTTTACTGACCGTCACTACTACCGACCGACGTCTCGACTAAGTTCATCAAATAATTATTACAGCAATAACGCCAGGACGTGCTTCGTGTGTAAGAAAGGAGACTGTTAGTTAACTAAGCATACTAAAGAAGAACGTGATGAAGCAAGAGAAAGATTTAAGAGACGTGTCCACCAGTACCTTACGGATAATGATATTAATGACGATTTCGACAAGGACATAACGGCTATGGCACTTGATATATCAACTCCAACTACTACTAGCGGCAATTTCTTCTACGACGACTATGGTATTGAGCACTTTATGACTTTAAATGGGCCAATACCAATTAAAACTGCTAAGAATATAGTTACGTCTATAAACAACGACGCCTTTACCCATAGCCTCACTGGTGGCGCAAAACCTAGTGGTACGGAACCTAGTACAGCAAGACGCGGTAATGATGGCAATAGGGGTAGCAACGACAAGGGCAAGAGCACCACCTACCTCTACGGCAATAACCCTCCCGACCTTACCGTTGATATTGACTTCCTTGACTGCCACTTTGACGACAACGGGTAGGACTACGGATGCTTGGTTGTTAGCCCTTTCTTTCCTTTTTATAAATGTCGCCAGTGTCTGTACGAGTAGAGGTTATAAATTGCATTATGCGCAGAGCGTATGCGGTAGGGGCCGTATGGCGTAGCGTAGGTCACCTGACCACCTACGGCCCGATAGATAGTCCGACCTTTACTACCCCTTTCTTTCTCTTTTGGTAGACAAAAGAAAGACACGAATAAACCAAGAACCAGAACTACTTATTGCAATTGCAGTACCCCCCGGGTGATACCGACAATACTCTTTATAATAGATGTTATAATTAGGCACCTTAATAAATCCTAAGTTAGTTTATCTCCCCTCTCTATTTCCTAATTTAGCTAATATTATATAATAGAAGGAGTATATATCTAATAAAGAGTTCTCTAAACGTATTAGAAATACTTAAATACCTTTAATAGGTATTAATATTAAATAAATAACTTGCCCCTTTACGCCGCTATACTTATTCTTTATCTAGCCCGTTATATAAGATATATTAAATAGGTTTAGAAGAAGGAGTAGTATAAGCCTATACTTAACAGCGTTAAAGAGCTTTAGAAAAGATATTAAATAGAAGTTCTATACTAAGAAGTATATCATTATATAAAAGGCTAGCTCTAGCTTAAGACCTTAATAAGTTTAATAAGATTGCCGAGGATCTTAATAGTATAATGTTTTAACTAAAAAGCTAGAATAAGTATAAGGACTTTATCTCTAAGACGCCGTATAAGATTTTAATAATTACACTTTAGTAGTGGTCTTAAGAACAGTAATAAAAGCGCTAGCTACGGCTCTCGCTTATAGCAATTAAAATTCTCTTAATTCTAGCAATAAGTAATAAGCTAGAAAGAGTCTTTTTAGGAGGACGTTATATAGTATTATAGGAGAGAATACAGATAGATCTTAAAACTCTTAAGAAAACAGAGTATTTAAAGAATTAACATTAGAGAAGAACTATAAGAGAAATAGGTGATTTTTCTTTAAGTATTTAGCTATTACAGTCAAATCTCCTTAATACGATATGGGGTATATAACGATAACCTCTACATTACGATCCACACCCCTTGATCAAGCCTTTTTTGGTATAATATTACAATAATCTGACTTTTGAGAATATCGTTAAGCACCTACCACCAATATCGTTATAACCAGTAGAGAATTTGTACGGGAGAGGGCCCTATTGGGCCCGCGAGGTAGGCATCCTAAGCCTTTTTAGGTATAAAGCTCCTCTTTTTCGTGCTTATTTACCCTATACGTGACTCTTGATATAGCAATACCATTGGTATTACGATATGCTCGGCCGAACAAACGGTATCGTATTAAAGAGATTTGACTGTATATAGTTAGACGGGAAAGGTAGATAGGGACCCTTATATATACCTATCTATTCCTACTATAATATCTGTAGTATCCGCAATATCTGCCAAATTCTGTTAGAACCGTCACCCAAGTCCTATTCTGCCCGGTTGGGGTCAGACCTGCGGAGGATAGGCCGGATAGGCCTCTCGGATAATAGACCTATCAGCTGATAGTCTCCGGATAGTCTTGGCAAAATCCCCTAATATGCTTATACTTGTAATGCACTCCCCAATATTAAATAAATAATTTTTCTATTAGCATAGATTTATAGAGCTTGTAAAGCGCTTTAAAATGGTACCACTTTTATTTAAATATCCTAAGGATAAGTAATATTATATAGATATAAAGCTTACAAGAGCTCTGCGGAATAAGAGAGCCCCGCACGGAGCTCTACCAAAGCTCAGCAAAAGCTCTGCACGAAGCTCTGCGGGAG
>Ga0307507_10007556_pt1 | contig 15679 bp, 15 predicted proteins | sample 7_EM_MG_FD_207223 | JGI IMG/M metagenome (GOLD analysis project Ga0307507, IMG submission 207223) | Populus trichocarpa ectomycorrhiza microbial communities from riparian zone in the Pacific Northwest, United States - 7_EM | ecosystem: Host-associated > Plants > Roots > Unclassified | place... | reverse complement strand
AGCTAATATTGCAGTATAAAAAAATATCTAATAAAAATTATTTTAATATATTTTTAAATAGATAAACACATTTTGAAAAACAATATACACAATAAGTATTAGTAACATACTCAAATTTCTCGATTTAAATAGAGTGTTGATCGTGAACTCATGACTGTAGAGAGAGCTACAAGTTCAATGATCTTTTTATGTAGAGAGGGTGTTTAAGAGTTTGATGATGGTTGCTTTTCAAAGTATTTTTTACTTGTAAATACATCAAAATAATATATATTTTTTTATTTTTTAAAAATCATTCCTAATACCAGTACATCAAAAAAATCCAAAAATATAAAAGAAATTAATTTTAAATAAAAAAATAAAATTTTTAAAAAACATCATTCTAAAGATGTTACCAAATACCAAATAGCTTCGGAGTTGTCCAATATATAAGGTGGACTAATCAGGTTAGAATTTAATTTAAGATTGTATTTCATAATATTTTTTATTTAAAAATATGCTAGAATAATATTTTTTATTTTTAAATTTTTTTATTAATATCAGCAAATAAAGTTAAGTAAGAAAAATTAAAAGCGCTTTTAAAAAAACATTTAATTTTTTTATTTTTTTAATTTTAAATTAATATTTTTTTTTATGTTTTAAAATTATTTTGATGTATTGATGTCAAAAATAATTTATAAAAAATAAAAAAAATATTTTTTTAATATTTTTTTAAATAAAAAATATCTTAAAATACAACCTTCAACCAAACAAATTCTAAAACTTTTTAAAATCACGGTCCGCAATCCCAAAGAAAGGAAAAAAAGAAAGAAAATAAAAGAGAATAATGGTGGACTGGGAGGGTGGTGGTAGTGCTGCTCCCTCATTTGGGTCAAACAAGTCTCCCCCCTCTCGTTCTCTCTTTCTCATTCAAAAAAAAAAAAAAGACAAATTATTTATCTTTCTATATAGCAGTGTTAATTAAACAGAGCGAGAAGGAGAGATTGATTAATAATAGAGATGACTACTTAATAGATTCTTTCAACCAATCAGTCATTAATATTACGATTAGGGAAAGCAGTAGCAGCTCCGAAATTCCAGCAAGATCAGCAAAGGTACAGGGGATGGGATTAACAAGAGTCCGACGATAGATCTGGGGAGTACGTATTCTTTTTCTTCTTCTTTTTTTCACTCCTAATTTTGCTTTCAATTTTCTTTTTTTGATTTGATTTGATTTAATTTGTGATTTGTTAATAAAACTGCCTTCCCTTGCATCTTACTGTTCTCCCAACTTATTCTCCACTCCCCTTTCTTGTCTTTTGTTTGCTTCTCCTCTAACCTTATAATTAAGCTCCAATTTTGGTGAACCTTAGGAAATCTTGGTGGAAATAACCTTGAATTCATTGCAGCAGCCAGAGATAGTGTTGAGGATCAATTGGGGTCCCAATCACTTCCCTTTTCTATTCAGCTTAGTTTTCAACAACCCCTTTTGCGGAACCAAAGATCAACTCTTTCTTTGCGTTATTCAACATCTTTAAGGTCAGGGTGTGGAATATTGGTAATTATTATTTAACGCTGTGTGTTGTTACATCCAAGTTCTTATGGTCACTTCTTTTTCTGAATTCCCCATTGATTCAAAGTTGCTTCAGGTGGTACAGTTTTACCCAATTCCAGGGTTTAGAGATTTAGTGACAGAAAAATATCCTTAAGCCTTAGGTTATGGTCCCTTGTAGAAAAATTGGTGTGCTGGATATTTATAATAATCATGTGTGTTTTTGCCAAGAAAATCAGAGTCTTGTTCATTCACGACTTTGGTTAATAATAAGGATGCACTATCCATGTGTAGATGGATATTCTATTTTGTTCAGTGTGTTTTTCCAAATGCAAGCTATACTCAAATGGAACTGTTACACTTCGTTCCTCTTTCCTTTCTCATTCTTCTGTCTGACCTGCTGGGTTTTGTGGTTATAGATGAATGCATGATATATGTATCAGCTGGAGAGCGTTCCTAGTTCAAGTTCGGTCCATAAAAACTCATTAGTTAATGATCAGTATTTAGATTGTGATGATATGACAATGGATCCCATCAATGGAGGGAACAATCTCAACAACAATCCTAATCTTGCCTCAAAGCAAAGATTGCGTTGGACTCATGAGCTTCACGAACGCTTTGTTGATGCTGTGGCTCAGCTTGGTGGGCCAGATCGTAAGTCTCATAAACATCCACGTGACTGGTCTTTTATTTCTAACTTTGATTTTTTTGTTATTTTTTAAACACCATTTATCTGATTTTTTTCAAATATATTCTTTATAAAGCATTGAAGTGCTTAAATTAGTGAATGCCTTTTTTTCATGCAATTCTAGTTGTCTCATATGTTTAATTGACAAGTTGATTGTTTCTAGAGAACTTTGATCTGCCATTGGATATCCTGTTAAGCATTTTGTCTAGATGGAAATATCTGGCAACTTTTGCATATTTTGACTGATGGAAAGGCAGGCGAATACAGAGGGAGGCAATTGTCAGGAAAAAAATAAATACTAGATGACATGTCATAGGGCTCCCATTTAAATAAACTTCTTTTTGCCTGAAGCCGGAAATTTGTTTATTTAATTATGTGAGAACCCAAATGAGAGTTATAGCTTGATATAACTGCATGAAAAGGCAGATCAGATGTTCAAAACATGTCAATTTATTGAACAACTAAGGTGTTGAAGATTGTTTTTTTATTAGATTTTTTTTTTAATTTAAATTCTCTTACCTCTCTATCCAGGGGCTACGCCTAAAGGTGTTCTTAGAGTCATGGGTGTGCAAGGCTTAACAATATACCATGTTAAAAGCCATTTACAGGTATAAACTCAATTCCCATCCTATTCAAAACTTCAAATTCCTTTTTCTTTGATTATTCAGGAAGCAGATACGCCATGTTCTTGTTTAATATCATCTAATGACTGTGATCTCCTGATGTGTCCAGAAATATCGACTTGCAAAATACCTTCCTGACTCCTCATCTGATGGTAAGCCCCCTTGATATCTGCTGTTTATGTGCTTATTTGCTCATGCATGCCACACTGTTTGTGCATCTCTTAACAAATTAAAATGGTAATGCAAGGGAAAAAAGCGGACAAGAAGGAAACAGGGGATATGATTTCCAATTTGGATGGTTCATCGTAAGTAGAGCTTGTCTCTTCTCCTCTTTGTTTCTGTTATTCATAATAATTTTGTTCATAGAACCATGTGTTGTGGACTTCTTTTGGACACTCTAGACTGAAGAATTTGGTTTTATTCTAATCATATAAAACGCCTTGTCACCTTGGCCGCAAAGTCATGACTCACAAATTGTATATTTCCTAATTTGTTTTGAATCATTTGGAGATTGGCTTGAGTTATTTGAGGATTCTTTTTTGCAGTGGCATGCAAATTACAGAAGCACTCAAGCTGCAGATGGAGGTGCAAAAGCGTCTACATGAGCAATTGGAGGCATGTTTTCCTTGCACTCGGCATCCGATTAATTGGTTTATTATCATTTTTTTCCCTCATCAGTATGATCATTTATCACCGACTTGGGCTTTTAAACTCCTGCTTGAATGAGGAGAAAGGATTAATCCATTTCTGTTGATGTTTTTGGGAGATGGAAATAATAGCAAGAGCCCAATTTTACCATCTTTGTTTATTTATTTATGAAACTTTAATATTTTTCAGCGCCATCATGTGTGGAGACTTCTATGCACATGTGTCCTTGGTTCTAATCTAAGGTCTAACTGTACTGTGTAATCAGAGGTTTATGTCCAACCCTACTCTTACCAGCATGCAATTTCTTGTTTGCTTTGAACATAACAGGTACAGAGACAGCTACAATTACGCATAGAAGCCCAAGGGAAGTATTTGAAGAAGATAATTGAAGAGCAACAACGATTGAGTGGAGTTCTTGAAGATGTGCCTGGCTCGGGGGTCGCTGCCCCAGTATCAGGTGATAACTGCCCAGAATCTGACAAGACAGACCCAGCAACCCCTGCCCCAACTTCTGAATCACCCCTCCAAGACAAGGCTGCCAAGGAACGTGCCCCAGCAAAGAGCCTTTCAATTGATGAATCATTCTCTTCTCAGCCTGAGCCACTGACACCAGATTCACGTTGCAATGCTGGCTCCCCAGCAGAGAGCCCTAGAGGTGAGAGATCTATGAAGAAGCAACGGGTAAGCATGGGTGTAACATATGGTAAACAAGAGATGGTTCTTACACACCAGATACTCGAGTCAAGCTTAAATTCCTATCCACGACCACACTCTGCCTTCCTGGGTAGAGAGCAGTTTGATCCTTCATCTGGGTTATCAATGGGAATCGAAGATCAAATGGAGAAAGTTTCAGGCAGTGATGTTTAGTTTTGTTGGCTGCATGATTTGGACCCTCCTTGACTCTTTACATTTTGCCTTGCCTGTAATTTCAAACGTGTTTTTAATCAGGTCAAACAAATTGATGTTAGATAATTAGGTTTAAGGAAAGTTGTCCATTTTACATTGATATCCTATAAACTTAGTAGATGCATTGAGTAAATGAGAAACAATATCAACGAGGATGAATTTGGTTGTAACTGCAATAGCCCTCCCTGGCAGTTGCAGTCATTAATTGGTTTCTGAACTACGAGATTTATTAGTTCTGCACTGCACGCTTGTTCACGTATAATTTACTATCATGCTCCTTGGCAAATGGTCACTAGGGAGCTCTGCCTCGGTTTCCAGAGTAAATAACAAGGACTCCCTAGACATTTTTATCCAAATCGATGACCTTTTCATCCTGAACGACCTTTCCATGCCATTAAGTTTGCCAAGATAAAAAGAATCAAGCCTCTTGACTATAAGTGGTGGGGATGGACAATATAACAATTCAAACTTGGAGGTGGATTAAATTGAGTTTGCAACTATAAACATGTTTCTATGGTACAGCAGCTGTCATGAAGAACGATGCCTCTGATGGTTTACCCTCCTTAGAATGCAATGGCGTAGACGTTTGCTGAAGGCCTCAAGCTTTTCAAATTTCTCACCCTTGAGCTTCTTTGGCACTGTAAGAGCTTTCTTCTTCTTCTTCTTCTTCTTCTTCTTCTTTTCCTCTTTTGTTGGGACTGGGGATTTTTGCTGTATGCTTCCTAGAGGTGTTGCAGATGCCTTTAGAGTCATCTAAATACAAAAAGAAAACGAAGAAAATGACTTTCTTATAGTTATATGATGCAGATTAACAGATTATTTTGCTGGCATAAACGCAGCAATTTTATAATGGTTCTCATTTCTTTAATGGATACCAAATGAATATCTATCTTTTCTTTTCTCGCCTGGGGTGTGGTGGTCTTTGAGTGTGTACAAGATACCCATGCTTTCGATGATCAACGAAAGGAGATCTTTAACTGCACTAGGCCAAACCAACTGAAACTACAGCCATTATGCATGCTTTTTTTTTTTAAAAAAAAAAAAAAGTTGCACAGCATATATACAATAAGGAAAGCAGGTGAAAAAGGGCACAAGTTAGTGTTGAACCGAATCTACCCAGGAAAAATCATGAAAGAGCAAGAGAAGTGACCTCATGGCTATTGTCCACAGTTCTGCATTCAGCAGGAGATTCTTCATCGCTGCTTCCTAGGGAGGAGCATCTTCCCCAACTCTCTCTATTAGAGCTTGTATAAGAGCAACACTCGCTCTGGCCATTTGGTTTTCCCTGTAAAATCAAAATTCCCATATCCAGTGAAAGATCAGTAAAGAATTTCAGTCGAACTCAAAGCATGGGTGCAAGCCCAAGAATCACATTTAGGAGAGTAAAAAGACGTGTGTGATCCCAGCAAGGCAGAGTTTGTACAGTAATTAGTAAAAGATGTAGAAGTAATGCAGATGCATAATGACCATTAGGGCAGTTGGCTCTATGTATCCATAGTGTCCTCGACTAATAAAAAAAATAACATCATAAAGGAAAACAAAAGAAAAAGAAATATCAGGCTATTCAGAATATTTAAGATATAACTTAGGTGTTAACAACCATGACTCATATCTCATTCTGTCTTCATTACTTGATTTCTAAGGTCACTGGTCAAAACAAAATCAAACGGTGTCATTCTTCGCTACATGCAATACTTTTCCAACAACTGTGTACCTGAACTGCAAGTACTATACTCTAAAATGTCACATTATTTGATTAACCTGCGTAGGTTATTTTAAGGGCAACTTGTGTGTATACTGTAACCATTCAGGGCATTGGCTGGTAAGAGAGTTACTGGGCACACAAATGTATGAATCTTGACGGGAGTAAAAAAATCCATTTGAGCTAAAAACTGCAACGCCGCCATTGAATTTCCAATAAATGTTTGGCCCAGTGCATTTAGCCAAAGACACATTTTGCACTAGCCAAGGACATACACAAACAACCATCAGTTCTCCAGTACTGGTTTCTCTCTGTTATGACTACAACCAGGTTTTTAATGTTCAAGTTTCCATTAACTCAATTCACCTGCAAATTTGATGGCTCATCGCTGCAAAGCCCAGCATTTTCACTAGCCATGGAGTCCTAAATCATCAACACAATATTCAATTAAAAAAAAACAACAGAAGGAAATGATTAATTAAGCACAAAAGAGAAGGTCTATACCACTATATTAGCTAATGGTGCAACTTCAGAAAGAAGTTCGCTCACAGATTTCGTGGTTGGAATGCTAGGACGAACAGAAGAACTTGCAGCATCGGTACAGGCAGAACGAAGGCCTGTGATTATCTCATACAAGAGGCTCTAGGAACAAAAATTGGCAAATAATATTTGGTTTCATTTTCTCAAAGAAAAAAAGAGAAGAACAAATAAACAACAGGCCATAAGTTATCATTGCATCATGCTGGTACAAAAGGAGCACTATCATGTTGCCAATCCCTTTGGACGGTAGATGCACCGTCAACTCTCAAGTAGTTGTCATGGGCATTTTTATGGTAACGTTATAACAGTCCAAGCATAATGAGTTTTCATTTTCACGCAAAGCACTCATGTTGACTAAACAGCTGTAAGAAATTGTTGAATAGTTATGGTCATAGTGTGTCTTGTGTATTTGATTTCTGCAGTCCTTGCAACGCAAGAGATCTCACAAAATAAATAAATAACAGCAGATATACATATACTTCGGATAAAAAAAAATCATAAATAAATAAATAAAATTGACAGAGTTAATATTTATAATGCACACCCACCAAATGGATGAGATGCCGCTTGTTAAATTTTAAGTTACTATAATGGTCTCTGGGTAGTGAGCTAGCTTATTGGTGCAAAAGCTGAGATGCTTAATTAGAAACAGATTCCAAGAAGCAAGAAGATGTTAGAGGAATTGGTACCGACAGCAGTAAAGGAAAGAAGATAGCAAAAGCCTTAGGTTTGTTAATTACCAAAATCAGCAACTGATCTGAAGTTGGTGTTTTAATTGTTCAAAAAAGCTAGGTAAGGAGATCACCTCATCCATGCCAGCACTGACTTTCAAATCACCCAAATCATAATATCTCTCAAGCTTATTTGAAGAAGCTGAAGTTTGAGGAGGGTGAAGGACATTGAAGAAGAAAATGGATACCGAGTCATAATAAAACTGCGGTCGAGAAGAGTTGTGATCGCCATCAAATTTTATCATGTTCTTATCCCCCTGCAAAAGATGGAAACTTTGTTAATTTGTCAAAATGAGCCAATATGGTTATAGAAGGATAAGAAATTTGGAATGATAATTACTGCATAGGAGTTAAAGATGAGGTCGGCATGGCAGGGTTGAATGAATTTGTCCTCACTGGCATGCCCAAATAGAGCAGGAATGAATGTTTTGGGTGCTACCTGTGAGAATCAAAAGGCATTAATGCCTTTATATCATCCAGGAAATAAAGAACGCAACATATTACTGAAAAATGGGTGTGTGAACGTGGAAATAATATATCTGATGCAAATAAGTCGCATACAATCCCAAAAATTAGGCATTGTTTTTTTTTTTTGGTGGGCGTACTATAAGAACAATAGTAGGATGGTATGATCTCAACATCTAACGGTCTAAGAAACAAAGACAAACCTTTAGGCAGTTAAGATCCATAATATCAAATTTTGCCTTCTTCTGAATCACCCAACGCATGTACTGTACCGCCATCTTAACCTGATTGCAATAAAATGTGTAAAAAAGTTACATTTGTATATGCCAGACATTAAGGGAAATAAAACAAGTTTTGAAACTCCAAATAACCTCATATTTCCAGATTGGTTATATATGACTAACAAAGATGAAACTAACAGCATCCAAACCCCAAAAATTACCTGAGGCCACACTAGAGAATCCTCAAAGACACAAATGGTAAGGAAAATAACAGAATAAACATTCAAGGTTTAGAAACCTAGTCAAATACATGGTTACAAGCGTAGCATGCAGTATTTATAACTTGGAGATTGATCATTGAAAATGCTGCATATAGTTATCCAAATCAAAAGGAAATGCAAATTACAAGACTAACACCAATAAATTGCAGAAGTAACAGAAGGATCAACAGACTAAACCAAACAAAACAATATATCAAAAGTATTGGTGTAAGGACAAGTGCAAGAGCTTCCAACAGTTAGGCACAAAACAAAAGATAGAGAGACAGATCCATACAGTAAATTTTGGAAGCCTGATTTTGTATACATCAACGAGTTCCATCATTAGATCAAATAAATTTGCAAAGGCACTATCCAGCACCATTCCAGCTATGGATGGGTCTTCTGCTCCATAGAGAAGGCTGAATAATATTACAGACAACCACTTATCAGTTGTGTTAAGAGTCCTTAAAAAGGTATTTATCATCTCAATTATAAAAATAAAAAAGGTACCTAGTGACTGCACCCATTGATCGTCCCCACAGGCCTATACATGATATTTGTTTGTTGCTTCTTAGATACGAGACCACTACTTTGAGGTCATCTCTCTGTCATAGGGGAAAAGAAGGCATACAGAAAATGAGAGAGGCCAAGTTACATAAGGACTTAATAGAGAAGGGACGTACCTCATGCCAACCAAGGCTCACATAATCACCATCAGATAAGCCAGAACCCGAAAAATCAAGAGCAAAAACAGTGATATTTGATGGAAGAAGAATTACAGCAGCCTCATTTGCATCTGCTCTACATCCGCTGCATTTTTGTGCAAGTTGCTAATTGAGTAAGTTTTCTGCCCTTGTGCACTATCTAACAATTACTAATTTAGGGAAAGGACGAGGAAACACAATGCACTGTTATATACACATATAGTACATTTCACTGCAGATCTAGATTTTATAACTAAGCCCAAGCTGACTTTGATGTTGAAATCGAGCACCTTAATCCCAAACCAGGATAAAGGAGAAGACTTTTAATACAATGACAGCAAATGTAAAACCACTTTCAACATATGGATGTAGATGTCACAGAACCCTAGTGATGCATTGCATCAGACTCCTGATGTTGTGAAAAGTAGGCTATGGTGCTGGGTGTTAACAAAAAAAAAGAAGCCACATTGGTGCCTAAATGTGGTGAGAAATAGAAAATGGTTCTCATTTATTAGTGGAGAGGTGCGGGTAAGGAACCTAGCTGGAGAGTAGGATTGGTTTCAGGACATGAAATACCAGATCTTCGACAAGAAAGTGAACAAAGTCAGTGGATATGATGGCTGGGAAGAGAGCCAACATGGCTTGCCTCTGGTCAATGAAGTCACTGAAAGAAATGTATGTAGAATGGAAAACCAGATTATAGACTTAAAAATATATTATACTGAAATGAATAGCGATAAGGTAATGGTCTAGAAAATTATCTATGAATGCATCAGTGATTTGATTTGAAACAGAAGCAAATAATAGATTTGGCCAAAAATGAAAACTAATTACAACATTTTTATAGAAAATTTGATCATATACAGAATATAACGAACCAAAAAAGGAGATCCATGTAGCCTACCTAATTAGTTTGGAACTAAGGCTTATTTAAGCTGAGTGACGAGACTACATAGAAGCAAAACTACATGGAACTGTCAGAATGATTGTTGCCTACCTGTTTCCATGGCAGTATATAACGCAAGGAAGGGGAGTATCTTCAGGGAAAGGTGAAGGCAGGTAATGGCTGCATCGCAAGGTATGACCCCTTGCATTGGTAAGCTGCAAGCAATTAAAGACATAAAGTTAAAAATGGCAGTAAAAAATTAGTGTGAACTAATGATGCCCATACTTGCCTCCAAGTCTTGTCTCTTGTATGCTCTACCAGCAAGAGTGAAATCCTTCTCCCATAAATACTGATCTGGGTTATAATCCGCCCTGTACAATAATATATGGAGCTCAGCCAAATACATCATCAATGACAAGAAGAAGCATATTTTGATTAAAGGGAAAAAAGTAAACAGAAATAGTAAGCACAGAAGGGTACCTGGGAGGGCGAATTACAAAATTGATGAACTGACCAATCATATCATAGAACTAAACTTGGTTTCTAATTGGGCATATCCAAAAGTATATCCTCCCCTCCAAAAATGTAGCAAACTTGAGCCAAAGTAAGTGAGCGAGCAAGTGAATGATGATGAGAATCTGAACTCAACCACCCATTTACTTGTCTATTTTACCCCATGCCACTTTCAGGGGGGGTTTTTTTTAGGAGTAAGAGACTGTGACAGTGAGGAAAAACAGAAAGCAAGAGAAAAGGAAAGGAAAAGTTTATCAGGGGATCTCAAAAGGAAGGAGTGTTGGCCTTTAAAACCTGGAAAAATAGAATTTCAATTCTTCAACTAGTTGAGCCAACTCATCGTCCTTGCAATGGAGAACGGAAAAAAGAATACCAAATTCAGATCTTAGAACATTAAAGACATCAAACAACAAACACCTATTCCTACTTGACCAGGTAAAAGACGAAAAAATGAAAACTTGATGAGAAAGGGTTTCCTTTATACCTTGAGAGAGAGAGAGAGAGAGAGTAAGTCCACGTCTTTACCAACAACAAAAATGTAGATTAAAGAGAGCCATAAAGAAGGAGGAGGAGGAGGAGGAGGAGTGTTTTGACCTCGTTGCTTGCTGCGTGGGATGTGGTTGGGTCGTCGCCGGACACTGGGGATGGGGGGGAGAGAGAGGCACAGCTTACAACAGTACTTTCTACGCTTTTGTTTGATTGATTGTTTTTCTTCGACCTCTGCTTCCTTTTGCCCTTTTCTTTTTATATACCATTAGTAAGTGTGTTCTATTCATTCATCTACATTATTGAATAAATAAATAAATAAGAGAAAGGGACACCAAATTTTTATTCCATTTTAGGATTTTACTTGCATCTACCTGTGTCAGCCATTGCCAGCTTCTGCGTGTCTCCGTCCTGTCCTTTTTTACCTTTACCGATGCTCCTCCTAGGACGACGTTATTCTGTTGTTGTAGTATTTGTTGTATGATTAGTTATCTTATTTCTTTACTTCTTCTTTTCTTGGACAGCTAACCACCTGACCATTCACATCACCTTCCTCCCTTCCCCCATTTTGCTCTCTTTTTTTGTTTTTTTGTTACGTTGTACTAGTACACCACAGACAACTACAATATTGTTAGATCATACTACTACAGTAAGTGCGCTGGTGGTGTTTCAAATTTTAATAAAGAAATAGTAATAATAAAAAAGCAACAACAAATTTCCGAGCTTTTGAACAAGAAATCTATGTTCTTGGTGGAGTAGAAACATGGATTTATTTATGCATATCTCCAATCTAGCATGTATGGCATAAGAATGGGGTTGAATTGAAAAGGGATTTTTCCCATCTGGGACCAGCTCCCTTGCCCTTCACAAGTCATCCAATCTAAGCTAAAGTATAGCTTAGGTTTTATCATACATACGGTCCCTAGTTAAACCAGCCCAGTGACTCCAATGTTGCGTTTCATCAAATACCTGTTTTCTTACAATCCTAGATGGTCCCCAAATTCAGTTTAACTCCTCTAACTGGCATTTAGTTTTTGGTTAAGCATTATGAAGGCACAGATCTAACGTAATAATGTAAATCCAAGTCAAACAAACTCAACCTGCAATCACCATCACTTTGTTTTGGCACCCATGAGCATGAGAGCTCCCAAGGTCCCCTTGATGCTAACGAATGTCGCCTATCCTTTCACTGTTTGGTTTGGTGTCCCCGTTTACGTGGGCACTTCAGTGTAGTAAGAATCAGATTAGCATTATATATGAATACAGTCGACATCTGATTTGTCATTTCAAAAACAACATTATACAATACAGAGATGGACACACATCAGATCAACAGAAATCCTTTAAATTTTTTTTCTTCTAATAATTGCTCTAGATGTTTCTCTTGTATATCCATACACATCTCCAGTGACACATCATTGCTTTCCATCTTTCCATGGTATTGTAGAAGGTTTCTTGGGTCGGAGGATGATATTGTCTTCTCAAACTGCACCAAAGATCATGAATAATTAAAAGAGGAGGGCATATTTGGTTCAGCCCATAAGGAGTAAATTTTTTTATCATCATGAACCCAAAGGCAGGATCTTGTTTCTTTTTGGAGAGGAGGGTTGGATGTCAAAGTTTTGGGCTATCACTTGGTTTTACAATGTCCTGAAGCTTCCACCCACCAAGTCCCGAGGAAGCAAATGCCTGAGAGTGTAAGACATCAGATCAGGCTAAGATAAATGAATATTTTTAAAAAAATAACAGCAACAGTTTCACCTTATGTAATTGAACCATATATAGCACTGGCAAGCAACAATCCTCAAACTTTACAGCCCCGCCCCAGTCATTTCTAAGTTCATTAGATCACTACTAATTTCTTGAACCCTGTAACAGGTAAAAGCATCAATAATTCTGCTCCATCTGCCTCCACCTAAAATATGCTTTTTTATGCAGTTTTTAAGTCTCAATTTAATAGAACTCCATATCTAAATTCATACTTTCATTATTTAGAAACATTCCTATCTATCTGCTAACCATGGAAAGAGGACACTTGCAAGAACCAATGTTCTAAAGCACTGCCAATACATATGCAGGAACTAAATATTTTCTAGGGGGCATTGCTTATTTGATAGCAGGATGAAGGGCAGTATGCCAGCAAACTCACATTTGAAGTGCAAGTTTAAAGGTTATATTGAAACTTGACTACCAAAATCATCAAGCATCATAAAATAGTTGGGTATACTGAGAATAATAGGAACATAAATGGGGTGGGCACTATTGCTGAGAAGGGCTTAAAACTATAGGGGTTAAGAGAATTGAGAATAGGGTAATCTTGGTTAAATCAGTACTTTGAGAAGAGATGACTAATGCGGCCAACAATTATGTCCCAGAAAGAGGTTTGGATGAGGACATTAAGCATAGATAAGCATGTCTTGCAAGGGCCACGATAATCGTGGTAGGATAATCTCAAGGTGTTATTCTGAAAGGAGACGGCTAATCTTTAGCAATTATACCCCATGAATAGGATATAGCATCAATCAGAAAGCTTTCCAATTTTGCATTGCTTTGACGCATAGAATGAGAAGGTCACTGAACTGATGAATACCAGGCACGAAAAGAAAAGGAGCGAGTCTTACCTCTGCCCAGGATTTCCCAGCAGCTTCAAGCAAAGCAGCATTGCATGTATTTAGCTCTATGGAGGCACCAGAGAACATAGAGGCAGCCTCCTCCCACCCCTTATTATGCCCCATGCACCTGTATAATTGACTAAGAATCAGCATAGTTTTTCCAACTTTCTATAATCCCAGTTTGTTCCAGAGATAAACAAGGCAATGAGATTTAAGGTGCAAACAGCATTCAATCAAAATGCCTAAAGCCATAATTTCTTAGCACACTCCATTTCTTCTTTTCTTTCCTTTTTTTGTCTTCTCTATAGCCAATTCTCAATATGCCAGGCATGAGTCAATTAACTCCTCAGCGTCGACGTTTAAGAAAATCATCATCTTTATTTGTTTCTTGGCAGGATAGATTACAAAATGCATTCAAATCGCATTTAGAAGATTGAGAAAATCAAAGAAACAAGACTAAAGAATTTATCTTCTAACCAATGGAAGAAACTTTTTCCAAATCATATTGCCAACTTGTTATCAAGAGAGTGTAGCACACTTATTTAATATACAAATTGCATTGAAATTGAAGAAAGAAACAGGACTAAATTGATCTTCCGACAGAAGAAAGAAACTTTAACCAAGGCAATTGGCAGCAAAAAAATGCGGCAGTACACAAGTGTTAATTAATCCTTGGGGTGAAAGTGAAGGGAGTATTAACAGCAAAGAAATTGACTCACATGACAGTAAGAATGTCATCCCTTGAGTAATTGCAGATAGCTTGCTGAAGATGGTCGGCAGTCTGACCATCCATAGCTGCAACAGAATAGAAACTTGAAATGAAATGAACCTCTGCATCCAAAAAGTCTGGTACTTGTTGCTGCATTATTTTAAGTGTTTCCTTGGTTCGCAATGCATCACTGTCATCAGTCATTTTTTACTGAGTATGAATATCATTAATTATTGAAGTATGTATTAGTATGTTGTTAGGGTGGAGGGAGAAGAGAAATGAAAGATATGAGAAACCCACCTAGACAAAATAAGTTGAGGTATCCAACCCAAATGTTGGAGCTTTTGAGAGACTTTGGCAGCATCAAGCTCTCCGCTTTTACTCAGTGGCCGGTCATGATCTATTTTTTTTATTAACACAATTAGGAAGAAATTCATAGATATAGCAAACAGAAGATTAACTGGCCGGTTTATGTTTAAGACTAAAGAAATCAATAAGAAGAAAAACGGGATTGTTAAGAGCAGATAAATATTTATTATTAGTAGATAGTGGATGAGAGAGAAAGAGAGAGAGACCTCGAAGTGAACGGTCATCCCAGGAGCTCTTAGCATGACGAAGCAAAATAAGGCGACGGGAAACAGATAGTGAATCAGTATCAGTATCAGTATCAGTATCAGTATCAGCATCAGACACGGCGGAGGCGGCGGTAGTAGATGTGTCTTGTATGACCATGCTGGGTTGCAAGGACCTTGTTCGGCGGCGGCGGCAGCTAGACCTGATTGAAGAAATGGGAGACGGAGGTGGTGGTGTTGGGGAAGGGGAAGGGGAAGGACAAAACTTCATCGTTAACATTAACGGGTTTTTTATGCTAGTGGTAATGTTGGTTAGAGTGAGTGTTGTATTCGCATTCATCCCCCTTCCCTTCACTTCAATCCAGTTCACTTGCTCTTCTACTTTCCGATAAATACTAATCTGCTTTGGAATTCGAGGAGTAACATTACATTAATTAATCAACCCTGTAGTCTGTAGAGAATGAAGGAGTTTTACTTTTACACATGAGATGGCCCAGATCATATGATATGGATGAGGCCTTTTTTGCTTTGCTTCCCCTAAAACAAGACAAACAATGAAACCTGGCAAGCCCAGTTACTTTACTACTAGGAAGATTGGGATAAGGGCAAGTTTTACCTTCCTTTGGTAATCATAAAGTCTTGATCTTTTTCCCCTCAATAGTCGGGGGCATAAATGTAAGATGCTATTATTTAACTCTCTGACTGGTGCGTCTCACTCTCCCTTCGCCTGTCTATTTTAGCTAGGCCTCCCCCTTCTCCTCTTCTTCTTACAATGATGATGGTAAGTGAACATGACCTTTGATGATTTGATATTGCCATAAGATGGTTTTTGTTTTTGGTGGGCAATTGCAATTACTATTTATAAGTACTGACCCTGCCTCCCCT
>Ga0307507_10007554_pt1 | contig 15686 bp, 13 predicted proteins | sample 7_EM_MG_FD_207223 | JGI IMG/M metagenome (GOLD analysis project Ga0307507, IMG submission 207223) | Populus trichocarpa ectomycorrhiza microbial communities from riparian zone in the Pacific Northwest, United States - 7_EM | ecosystem: Host-associated > Plants > Roots > Unclassified | place... | reverse complement strand
TAAGGTTTAAAGAACCCCCCCGTTCAATCTCCATTTTCCGAAGCCCCGATTCAACCCCCCCCCCTTCTAACCCCCCGGATTCGATTACTGAACTTCTTTGCAACACTGGGGAATAGTGCTAACTTTACCTCCGCCGGGTCAACTAGCGACCCTGCCGTAAAATCTCGAATATTTGATATCATATGTCGTTCATGTTTCGTCCTTTGGTATGTAAGGTCTATGATTTTTTTTCTTTCTGCCCGAGTATATAGTTACTGATGGGTGTTGACCAATATTAGCGAGTGACGAACAGGGGTCTGCTGCGAGCAAGAATCAAATTCGTCAAAGTAGGGTAACAATAAAATAACCTGCTACGGAGCCCGCTGATATTCGTCAACACTCCATCGGTGACTATATCTTACAGAGGGGTTAGAGGTCACACATTTTGTTGTGTTTTTCGCACCTTTTCCAGAGAAGCAAATAGTGTGATACCTAGCACGCGGTCCTATCATTCGAGATTATACCGTATCTTTCGCTAAAAGCCGGCCTCATGAAATATCACCTGTGCAATAATTCCAAAGTTGGATAAGATCACCCTGCACGGCCGAAATTAAAATCGGGGGCCCGGGGAATGCAGGCCAGACTATCCTGTGGGATAGGGCAGGCACAACACTTCTTTTCAAATGTCGTTTTCTGGTGTGACGACACTGGTATCACTGACTGAAGGCATTAATCCGGGGATATCCCTTTCGGTGATAACTAATCCAAACCCTATTTACGTTGAGCTGCTGCAGCAACCTCTATCGGTACAAAGTGTCGCACAAGCACAGTCACTTTGCCTCGATACCAGAAGAAGTTTGCGCAGCTCCCTCGTGTGTACCTATACCTCGTTCAAGCACAATCTAACAGCATACTCAAACAATGAGCCTAGTTCAGAGTTCCCACCTGCATCTACTTGCGACCGAAAGTATCCGGAAATCTTGGCACGCCTTGGGGTTGATGGAGGCTATGATGTGCGGATACTTTGAGAACAGGCAAGTACGGTACCGTTTTCTCGGATTAGAATGGAGAACCCTTGCGGGTCATTAGACTCCCGTGTGGGCGGGGTATATTCGGGTACTTTTTGTCTAGACAAGTATAAAGTACCGCCAATCTTCTTCTCTTCTTGGGTGCCAAAGTGTGCATCTTTCTCTGCTGCTACTTAGAGAAGTTCACCAACAAAAACAAAATGCTTGCTTATTGCCTTCTTGCTCTTACGGCTCTTACCGGTGTTCTGGCGGGCCCGGTGGGGTTGGAGCCAGCGTTTACTTTGCATGTATTTTTACGGATTTTCATTTCTGGGATAGAGCTATACTGGGTAAAGCGCGAGACTAACACTGCATAGATTGGTATCGAGAACCCAATTCCTATCGGTCCGGTCATCCAAGGGTATGGGCTTAGCTACACAGTACGTCTCCACTACTACTTCATATCGCTGTTGGCTGCCTTGATGGGGGCTCGGGCCGAGGTTGACGGATTTTCTAGGTCTGCCCGAATGGTACTATCGTTAGCGCTCCAGGAGCCGCAGTCCCAATAAATGCCACCATCATATCCGCGAGCGACACGATGCACAATGACCCAGATGGAAAAAGACTGAGACTCGGGGTCAATGGTATCGCAAAGTATGCATCCCGCACCCTGGAAAAAAACAATCCTCCCCCCACTCCACATCTACGGATAAGCAAGCAGATGCTGACTGACACTACACAGAACCGCCAACGGAACCGTAAGCCTGCTTCACCAATTGGCTATCACCCTACTCGCGCTAACTAATATCTAGATCTTCCGTTTCGGCTACACCGGTATTGCTACTCCTGATGCAGAATTTCTCGCGATCCTCAGCCATGCTCCGGATTCGCACTCCAATGACTTTGGAACCATAGTTTCTTACCATACTTTTGAGATTCCGGTGCGTGGTTATCCCGATTTCAGCGGTGCTAATGTTGAGCTGATGGGGTTTTCTATGATAGGTTGCGGCTCCGGAATTGGCGGGGTTGGATACGAACATATACGTGGGCGCGGGCAGGTTACTTGTTAACCCGGATCGGAGTATCACGGTAGAATATGTTGCTAGTAGGGTTATAACGGGGGTTTAAGCCTGGTGGAGTTGAATTGGAGATGGGTAGAGAGGGAGAGGCGGAGGGGGAGGGGGTCGTCGCTATAAATACTGAACGATTAGTGGTTTTTTTTTTCTTTTAAAAAAGAGAAGAGATATTATCATAATATGCTGTGAGAATTATTGTACTCTGTGAAATTAGGGTAGGGCAGTCATACCATACTTTCTTACCCGGACAATTTCCCCGAAGAATCTCGTACTGTGCTCGACTATCATACATTCCAAGCCTTAATGCCAAAAACCCGACCGAACCGGGGGCTTGCCGCTTTAAACAACCCACCCTCGAGTACGGTAGGATCTCAAATAACTGGACTGTGTGCTATTATAGATTATATGCTATGTCGTTGGAGTTGCTTCCTCTGGTAAGGTCTTGTGCTTTTTATCTCTTAGCAACTTTTTTTTTGCCGCAATATTCGTCCCTTTTCCGAGGTAGGGAATTCTTGACTAATTAAGCTATTTGAGATTCTACGGTAGTGCCTCTCGGGGCTACCGGGCCCACTACGTTCCAGGGATATTGACTTATGAGCGGTAACTATCAGCACAATTCTCCGTCGTGGAGGCCGCCCGGCAGTAATTGCTGCGGGCGGATATACCTATGGGATGGATATTTTATCTTGCGGGGTTTATAGTTGCGCACTGAGGGATCTCGGAACTAGCACCAAAAGCGCCCTACGGTGACATACGGTAGCGTATAGCCGGAAAAGCAGTTATGAGCAACTTGGCTCCGCTTTTCGGCTTTGCACTCCGAGGACAGGGACAGGGGTGGGAGGTATCCGCCGGTAGGGGCGGGCCGATCCTACCCTGAAGACGGACTGGACGGCCGGGAACATTGAAACTAAGCGATATTATCTACCGGTTCTCTTACTTTAACAGCTAAGATATTGGCTGTTACTAATTGTGAAAGGAAAGATTGGGAGTTCAACTCCTCTGCTGGAGGGTTGATGTAGTAGGCATCAAAAGGGAAAACAAATAAACAGGAGACTACCAACTGCAGGTGGGCCCATCTTTTCCACAAGGATTATCAATTTTTTTGTTCTCATATATGGCTGGCTAATTTCTGGAGGGGTTCGGAAGGGCGGTTGAGTATAGCTTAGCAAGCACAGTAGAGCTTTGATTAACTTGCTAGCTAATGTTCATGCATCGTGGACTAGAGTCTCGAGCTTGTTTTGTTTTATTCTAAAAAAGTTGGATTAGGTCAGCAGGTATTCCATTAGAGCTCCGGAGGGATAGTCCGCTCGTGTTCCAAGCAAAGTCAGCTCGGAGAACTTGGAGACAGGTATGTAAGGTGGGCGGTTATGGAGGGGAATAAGGGATCCGATTAAGGGTTGAAAATAATCGATGCTGGGATAATGATCGGCCATGGGGTTTTTACGCAGCTGAGTGGAACGGCTCAAGTGAAGACACAGTTTGTATTAAGCGGAAGTGAGGATCATGATTGATCGTGTTGAGAAGATGGAAAGGAAAGTCTCAAGGAAAGTTAAGAACAGGAAGATAGGGAGGAAGTGAGGAAATAACAGGAAAGAAAAGAAAGTGGAAGAAGCTTTTCATAGCTTGTGTGGCCTTCCACCAGTGCATACGGGTGCCACTACGGCCTCGTGGTGCGGGCATCTCCAGCATCAAGTACGGGCATTTCTACCATTAAGTGCTGAAAGAAGATGGGCCGAGCGTATACTGGAGACCTGGGAGAGCGAGAGATGCTTAAGAACTTCATACTATCTAAGAGGGCTGTAGAGGCCTACCATTTGTGCAGTGGAACAGCAAACTATGTCGGCGGCGGAAAAAAGATCGAAGGAAACAATATGCAAGACAAGAGAAACAAATGAGAACAGAATTGCATATCTGATCAATTGATCGAGCGGTGACATGAGAGAAAAGGTGAATAGGATAAGTCAAACTCAGAGAGCATTAAACCGATACTAAGCCATACTCACCGGCTCCGTCGTACTCGAATACGGAGGAAGTACATATCTGCGAGAACTATTTCAACCTTAGGCACAAGGGCAACTGCGAGTGATGTTTGGTGTGTTGAAGATATGACTTCGAAAAATCTCACTTGACGACCTGCGATTTTGAATTTAATTTTAAAACGCGCTTGGGTGATTTTAACCATAGCCCTGGATCACGATTTTGGGTGGTAGTATGCCTGCATAGAACTACGATCCCCCGGGCTTCTAATTCGGTTAAGGAGCTCAGGAGCCGGTGGGATCTGGGTAGCTATGATATAAGACTTGCATCTCTTCCTCGGTTACTAGAACAGATTCCAGCTATTGACAATAAGGTATATATCACAATGGAGGGAAAACTGCTACTTCCACATTGGTAGCCGATAGAATCGTGGTGTCGAATGATCAGTCATGACGCGGAACCAGCTTGTTCGAAGAGTAGAAAAAGTGGGGGAATATCGCGCGCGAAGGATGCTTGAGGTGCGATGAAAGAGCCTCTCACCCGGTGAGGCTGTGGAGTGATTGTTATACACCCTACTAGGCGAATATACCTTTAGTGGCGGATTTAGCTTGATCAAATATAAAAATTTGCAGAAAACCGAAATATGTACACTGAACTTTGGGTTAATTAAGAGTGATAATTGGTGAGAGAGTATATAAACAACTATAGAAAACTAGAGACAGTGTAAATGAAGGATAAAGCTCGTATCCGAGCTATCAACACCACCCATTGGAAGTATTGGAACGTGATTGAGGAAGAGGGCTAATGGAAAATATCACTACTCGGCAAATAGACAATCCTTATTGCAGCTACTTCCGCTATCATTACCGAGCCCAGTGTGGAATGCGAATATCTGGCTTACAAGACCGGGCTCAATAGAAACGCTGCGGTAGCTCCAACCATAGAAACTCTGTTCAAGGGCTGTTTAGTGGAAATTCAAGATCCTAGATGAAAAAAAATAGTTATCAGTGATTAGACTAAGACATCCATACTTTCTCGAGTTTACAGCTTTAGTTTTCGCCAATACCAAAAGTAGCTGGAAATCTTGCTGCCCGCGTAAGCAGATTTGGGTGCGTCCTTGAGAAGCTTAGCGACGAAATTTCAGGAAATCATTTGGAATTGGAGTGTAGGGGGAGAATAGTTCGTCTTTCGGAAGGAATTTGTCCCAAGCTTGGTGTCCGAGTCATAAGGTATGACTGAACAGTCATAATTGTTAATTCCCTTTGGGCGTGTGCTATGGAGGATTTCTCTAGTTTGGACTACTGTGCCTCTCAAGGCTGTGTGAGGGCTTTAGAGCCCCGCGATGAGCATTGCTTCTTCGATCACCCTGTATGGTTCGTAGTTTCCGTTATGATAACAGCAAATTTTATGACAGTCGCAATTGCTTTTTCCCAATTTACGTTTTTCAGCTCTCCATAGCAGGCAATCTGATTAGTTCACGATCACTCCGCGGCCGTTCCCACAACAGCGTGGGACATTGTCTCTGGCGCAGTTGACAGGTGCATTGAGATGTGAAGTTATTTCACATCTGATATCCGTTGTGGAGCCAGGCCTAAAGTTTGGCTACCGAGCTGAAACTAACTTAGCCGGGAGTCAATCTGCGTATCTGGTAACTTGTCTTGATATGGTGTTCCCGCTCGCCAAGAGTGTGGACCGTTGTCGGCGTAAAAGTGCCTCGGAGAAGGGTTTCTTGAGAGATCAAACACATTTTCCATTTACTTTAGTAACTTCCCATACGCTGCCTCCATAAAATTATTTCTATCATAATTTGTTAATCTTTTTGCTCACGGAAATAAGGGTATTATTGTAGTTGGATATGTTGCTAAAAGAAACATGTTTTGTAAAGCAGTGTTGCAAACCTCGGCTATTAGACCGCTTTCGCCTCCTCGGGGCTGGGTGATGAACCCAACTTCCTCGATCTCAGAGACTTCTGAGTACACAATTGGTGCATCATGCGAGATCACTGATCACTTTGTGCTACTTGTTATACGTCTTCAGACCAGCTGACAGCCGTCGAAGGTTGATCCTAGAGGTCGAATTGATATAAGAAAAATATTATTCTAGAGGGGTCACTGAAGAGGCTGAATCTTAGCAGCACAACCTGCCGCATTGTTGTAGTTTCATTCTGGAAATAAGCGGCATACCTGTTGTACCCATCAATAAGCCACCAATGCAATGCTGTGTTTGTACCGGTCTCGTAGCGTCCAGTACTCGAGCCGAACTTATCCTAAAAGAGCGATCTCGAATACACTGGTTGTCTTAACTCTCGTGTTCGAGGAGGAAATTATTTCACATTTGGAGGTGGTCTGTTTTCCCCTGGAAGAGGAGTACCGGTGGTGCAAGTACCGGTAATCGGGTAAAAGGACTGCACTACCGGTAGCACTGCACTCGGCTCAAGAAAGACTTGAGCGCCACAAGCGAAAATATTGAGTCACTCCATGTACTATTTAAAGTGTGTGCGGCGCTTACGCCGGGAATCGGTGCCCAGGGTGGGATTGGGATGCAACACGTGTAGTGGCATTTAGTTGAGGCAATGTAGCTTATCTTAACTTCACACCCTAAAGGGGGCTGGGTGACAACGGCACCGTACGCGAGACAAGAGGCATTTTGGATGCGGCTTTTATTTCTCTTTCTTTTATCGATATGCAAGGCTAAGACCTTCAAGCTTTTCATTCGGGCGCCGCGCTACACAAGTACTGGTACGCGAACTAAGTTAGGTTTGCCCGTGGTCCATGCAAGGCATAAGGTAGAGGTACAAGCGCACATCTAGAATAGAATCTTGAGTGCCCGTGAACATTTGTTAATAGTTGGCAGTGTGTGGGTATAAAATTCTGTTAGCTCGGTCCGTGTGAGTGTTCATTATGCAAGTAGTATACAGTACTACCATCGCCAGTGCAAATACCGTACTTATACCGATCACAGCACCCGAGACAGACTCGATTACATTTGGCGCGGGTTATTCCGCACCCTGGCACTTGGCTGGGTACAACATATTACTATTCGGGACCACTAATTTGCGGTTTTCTGGGCTGATGTATGATTGGTACTCGAGTAGTCTCTAGCAAACACTCTGAGCATCACCCCCCTCTACCTAGTAGAATCACGGGGGGAGGCAACCTACTAGCAGTACCCTACACGTTCCTTCTGCTGGTTATAACTCGGGGATATCTAATTTCTATCGCTAATGCGGCACTCGACATGCGATGACGGTTTACCAAAAAGCAAAATGTTACATTGACCACCAATTTTACGTCGCGTGCCATTAGTCCCATAGTAGAACTCGTTCGCTCACGCTCGGGTCCCGAAGTTCCCGGTGCAGCATTCTTCACCATCTCCGTACCGCAACGCACACGTGGTTTAAAGCGCGGGGAATAAAGAAGAAGAGGGAAAAAAGAACAAAAGCCCTTGTTGGTATACCTGGCTTTCGTAGGCCGGTTCTCCCAAACTCTCAGATACTAGCCTTCCCCGATTCAAGCTTTTCGTTTCACCGAAAAAGTGGCGCATATACAGCACGGCGGTATCATAGTCAGCTCTCCAATGGTAGGGCACGGCGGAGACCTCCACGAAATCACAAAAGCTACTGGGGATGCACAAGGCTATAATATGCGCAGTGGAAACTGAAAGGCGAAGATCAAGTCTAGTTTCTTTTGCTTTGCTAACTCATTTTGTGGGAAGAGGGAATCATCTCCTAGAAGAAAAGAGCTGAAAATCGAAGCATTTTTGATAGCCCTCTCACGGTTAGGCATCTCCTTTGCGCCATTTAGCTCTTGTCATTTTTCCCTTGGTACCCGCATTTTTGAGTAAGCACTTAAAACTAGGCTCTATCGCCTTAAGGGGTAAGATCGGGGATGCAGATCCGAACCACAGGCATCAAGTGGAGCGAGAGTAATGAGTAGTCCTCCAAAGGAAAGGGGTGATCCCTGGAACACAGGAAAGCACACAGACAAGCTTTTAGATTAACGCCGATCAATACAATACTGCAATATGGTTGGGTAACACTCGATTTACCATCGACCGGACGACCTGGGTCACTTTCCAAAACTGGGGGGAATACATGATACGGCATATCTTGAGATGTCGAGGACCGGCATAGCAGCTCTGAATCCCAATTGGAGTATCTCTTTGTAATAGCTTCTCCCGAAATTTTCACATTTAGCCTCTCAATACGATCTATCCCATGCGCTAGATTTCCCCTTAGAGAGAGAATTCCGTTGCCCGATTGCCTGTTCACTCACTTGAACAGAATTTACCAATACTATCGCGCTCACCACCTAGCTCCTCTAATGCAGCCTTCCAAGTAATATGGTTTTCGGTCGTGGCATATCCTAGGATATCCCCACCACCTCTCTCAAAGCACATAATCTCGCAGTGCTGTCCCCTAAAGCGTAGGCCAGCTGAAAACAATACTCCCATCTAAAGAACGAAATGAAGCAAAAAACAATGCACCTCTAAAGCAATACCCCCTCCAATTATTTTACTCGCGTTGTACAAGTACTCCAATGCTTTTATAGTGCTGTGCGCCGCATCTGCATAATGTGCTTCTATACCATCATTCATCCGATAAATTCCTCACCCTGGTTCTTTCCTTTACTTTCCTCCTCCTTCTCCCACACCCCTCCTTTTTCCTCTTCCCCTGCCTTTTTTCCCTCCCTCTTTATTGCAACTTTAAAAACTCCCGACGATCTAAGCGAAGCTGATTCCCCCTGTCATAGAGGCACATTAGGCTATATCCTAACCTGACTTAGTCTAGTAAAGATCTCTGGATTTTTGTCGATTTTCTTCATTGGTGGTCGGTTTTTGGGGCCTAGAATTGTCTTTCAGAGCGAGCTTATCCGATCAACGATGTTTTTTTCTTTTTGTTTGGTCGCTCAATGGCTACATCCGTTTAAGAAACGAGGTTTTTTTCTCTCGACTTCGCTCAGATTGTCAATGTGTTTTTGAAGTTGCAATATTTCTCTTCCATTATACTCGAGTACTTCCCGAGACGCAAAGCTCCCTCCCCACCATAGGCCCCACAAACCCCTATGACAGCAACTACCTGCAGTCCTTGAGTGCAAAAATTGGGTCTATATAAGATTATACATTTATATTGACGATTTTTTTGGATTTAATGGGGTCAACAAAATTCGATGTGCGGTTATATTGTGATGGGCTTGGCTGTGACAGAGGCTTTTGATATGCGGTTGTGTTATCATGGACTTGATTGTGACAGAGCGCAGTGCTCCAGTCGTGCAAAGCTCCACTCGCGCAACACAGCCCAATGATCCTCGCCTATCAGCGCCACAAAGACAAAAGTGTCGGGCACTATTGTTAAGCGCCACCATAATTACCCGTACTTGTTCCCCAAATGAACGAAGTGCATATTTTAAATGATAGAGAAAAAAGTCTTCGGCCTTCTTGTTCCCATTCGTAACCATTATCGCGTGGAGCCACTCGTTCACTCTTTCGTTCTTGGATTGGAGGCGGAGTTCTCCGGGACTCTTTGAGGAGAGGGTATAATAAAGAGATTTTATTACTTACTCCCGGCTGAGGTTGGCGCACAAATTGAATACTCGAGCAACTCGCACTTGGACGCACTTGGTCAGTGCCCTGAGCCCGATACCCAGGTTATCCGCACCTCCGGGGCACATAACATACCGAATCGCCGACGCACATCTCTCTCTGTGCCACAGTAAATTTGAGAAGTAATCATCTCGCTCCAATCCGGCCCAGGATTAAGATCGAATCACCTCCCGGTATTCGAACTCTTGTAAGCGGGGCTTTAGAAACAGAAAGGAACCAGGAAAGAAAAAGAAAACATGCCCCACCCCCCAGATACTTTTTTCATTCCCGTGGTTGGGTGGTAGTGTGCGCGATATCGACTCGAGTACCTTTTGGGACTGTAGGTTGAATCGGATGTCTGTGTGTTGTTGGTGACACAAATTGCTCGGGTGCTTTTTGCGGAGGTGTTCGGTTGGGTTGGTTTTGCTAGGGCGGGGTTGTCCCAACAAGGTTAGGCTGGGGACAATCGTGCTGTATGTACAACACAGCGCGCTACTGTCCGCCATCAGCGGGGTATCCAAGTATCTAACTTCTGGGTGCGGCGGCTCTACGGTTTAGAGAGGAGTTTAGAACCTGTTAAAATGTATGAGGTGCTGGGCATGTGATAGAGCCCTACAGGGCCCTAGAGTTGTGCTTTGGATCGCGACCGAAAGGCAAAATTCATTCTAGCAGTGTCTTAGTGTACCTATCTAGGCACACCCACCGCATCACTAACCAAATCCCATACGTCAGTGCCAGCACTCCCCAGGAGAACTTTGTATTGGTGCATGCACGAATGCTCACTTGATGCTGTACGAGTAGATCATATACTTATAGGATTGTAGTTGTTGATTTGGAATGTGTCTTGGCAGAGAGTGGTAGGGATGGACGAAGCGAATGAGAATTTGTGGATTGGCTGGGCTTATTAGCACGTTCTGGGGTTCGAGAGTTTGGAGGTTTGATGACTCGATGGTACTGATACTTGCACTGTACTTGCACTTGCTGAATCGCAAAGTCCTCGTCTACCCTAAATCTCGTTAACCATGTAGTAACGAACTATCCTAACGCATCATAGTCACCATGGATCAACAACAAAATACTAGCTTCATCAGTTTTAAGGGGGGGTTAAGAAGGGAATTAAAAAGAAATGCATTTTAGAAACAAATTAGCCTTGGTAATTATTATTACCATTGAGAATTAAGCACCTGGCCGTGATTCGAAGAAGCTGAGGTATAAGAGTATTAGCGATTTAAGTAGTAAGAGTGGATGATCGTTTCCATGGAGGTTAACGAGGTTTAGGGTGGATGAGGACTATTTGATTCGGCAAGCGCAACTAGGCACCCGTGGGGTGGTGTTCTTAAATCACTAGATTCATAAAAGCGGGAAGCAAGAATAATTTCATCAATCTCTAGGGTAAGAGATGAAGGACTAGAATTGGACTAAATGAAGTAAGAACTTTACAGAACCATTAAACCCTCGTGACCATAATCATCACTCGCACTATCATTAACATTACTGTGTGGTACTTAGACCAAAAGCCCAACCACGGCACCGACTAACCCAAACAACCCGCCCACCCAAACCCCCTTCTTATTGCTCCCCCCAGTGAATGGCGTGATCGCACAATCTCCGCTGATAGTGCCCTTAATAAAGTGCACAACTCCGTTCTTGGTAATTACATTTGCCTTCACGATTGTAGCCCCACCGGGAAGCGTATACTCCCCGTTCTTGATCTCAATCGTGATGTTTCCGCCGGCCTTCGTAGTGTATGGCTTCCCGAGCTCGATGTCTGGAGTATACAAGAGTGGGCCCTCCAAAACGTGCTGCTTGCATGCGCACTCGCTGAGGTCTCCCGAAATTGAGGAGTCGATGGGGACGAAAGCGGTGATGCGCGGGGTAGTTTCGAACATGGCTAGGAGGTTGTACTTGGTGAGTGCTGAGAGGAAGACACTTTGACCGAGTTTGGTGAGAGATTGGGAGATGGAGTTTGGGAGGGTCACGAAACTAGATCGGCTATTAGTCGTTTGTACATTATAGCGGGTATAAATAGGGCGCTTACTTGTCAACGACATGAATTACTCCTAGATTGAAGGGGATATTTCCACGGATAACATTGATGACGTTTCCAAGACCGCCGGAAAGCTTTAAATTCGTGTTTGCCGAAGTCAGAGGTGAACCAAAGGAAACCATACGAGCAGCTTCCCCAGGCCCGAGGTTAACAAAGGCAGGGTCCTTCAGAGTAGTCAAGAGTGTGAGCTGGTTGGGGTCAAGAGCGAGTGGATCTGAACCGGATGTTCTGAAACCAGTGGCAACTGGAGTAGAGGTAGCCAGAGATCCCCCAGGGGAACCTCCAGTGGTGGTGCTCGCTGCTCCGGAAGTCGTTGATGAGTGCACCACTGTCACGAGGCTCGTGAAGACGCTGGTGACTTGGCGCTTCCGGGGGGCCCTAGCTGTAGAATTCGTCCCGGTACTGGGGCTCGGGGTTACGCTCGTTTTTGCAGATGTAGTGGGAATCCCCTTGGTTACTTTGGGGCCCTGGGCAGTCTGCATTGCTGCATTCACAATTGCTTCGACTTCATCACGTTTGACCTTGCTTCCCGCTGGCGCTGCAAGCTTGCTTTCGACCGCTTCGTTTGTAGGGCAGAAAACAACATTATCAGGAGGGGGTGATTGGGCCTCAGGGTGTCGCTGGAGGAACTCGTAGTACTTCTGACATTCCGGTATACCTGCTAGCGCCTGCATAAGGGTCTTGTCCGAAGTAGGCGTCTGGCAAGAAACGAGCGGGGCTAAAGAGAGAAAGGCAGCCGCTAGCAGCGGAATTGAAAGAATCATTTTGAGCGAAGGAGATAAAACGAAGGTGATGGTGATGGAAATGGTGGTCCTTAGTTGCTTATTCGCTTGTTAATTCTAACTCAGGATGAAGAGGGAGGGGGAGGGAAGGAGGAAGCAGGTAGCGAAGGTTATTTATTATGGAGTGGTCAAGTACTATGTGGTACAGGTACATACGGTGTAAGCACTCATATGTCATGCTATGTTGCAAAAAAAAAACCATGGCTTAATCATAACCTAATCCAATACTTCTCACGTACGAGATCGATGTGCTCGGCTGTGGTTTTTCTTCAGCTAGTACGGTACAAAACCCATCGCTTGTTAGATTGCCTATCAACAATGGGAAGACGCGATATCCAGTGCATACCGGATCTTTTCGTAAAAGCAGGATTCGCCCTAGGGGGTCTGCCCAGTTGCATTTTGCTGTTTTATTAAAGTGTGACGATTTAGGCCCCTTGGTGTCCCCTCGCTTGGTTGGTTACCCTTGGCTCCAATCTTACTTTTACTCCCAATTGTCTGACGTTTGTAAAAACGACTGCTATTGCATATGGGCAAAAAATGGGCCGGAGCCTCAAGATTTTGGTGTTATGCAATAGCAGTCGTCTTTACAAACGTCAGGCAATTGGGAGTAGGGATATCATACCGTAAAACTCGCTTTTACAAGTAATGAATCGGGCTGGACTAGGATAATTTACAATAGGCCAAGTCTCTAAAATTAATGATAGGCCAACATCCAGTCCTTTCTAAAATTCTCTAAAGCTTAGTTTTCTTAGTACTAGAAATTCCGAAAAACCCTAGTTCAGGCCAGCTCATTAAAAGAGAGTTTTTACGGTATTAGGCCCTTCTAAATGAAACCTCCAAGCAACCTAGTCTTTTGGTGGGATTCTGCCTATTAAAATGGCCTTTCTCGACGGGCGGCCGTAACCCCAACCTTGGTTTCGGGAGTGCTTTAGAGATGGTCATAGGGAGGGTTGAGTGATCAGCTACTCTCTCCCCCGCGGCGAGAAAAACACTTGTATACAGACTCTTGGAATTATTGGCAGGAACATTGTAGCCTAGTAGGGGCAGGAGTCTGGTCTACTTACTACGATAATTGTCTAACATGTTGGCACATATCAGGGTTGACAGCTCGTGCCCAAGTGTGATGGGAAAGGTAGAGAGAAAAAGGCTCCCCAAACCTTCATCAATTGGGGTAAACGGCGGTTGGAGAGAGACCGGCTCAGTGTGTATATTCTTTTTTCTGGAGGGATATCCGGTTGATGTGCCTAAGTATCGCTCGATTTTGCGGACAGAGAGCCTAGATCGGGTAATGTCCTACGACTGGTTCGTCTAAAGAACCACTGGTAGAGAAAAGCCTGCCTTCGAGCATTGGTGCTACGAGTGCAGGCTTGTCTTTATCTCAGGCGCGGAGTCCTTTTCGGTGCTAGTTCGGTCTTGGCCTTGGAAGCTCAGCGACGGATGTAGACACCTCCTCATTCTGGCACTGAAGTTTTTTCGAGGGTTTCCACTCATTCTATCCCCAGGTGTGTGCGCAAGATGTCTCAGCCTGCTGCACGGGAAGGGTAACCAACCGAGACAAACCCGGAGACAACAGCACGCGCTGCATAACTGATGCTCAAATTTCGCATACCCTCACAGATATCTCCCTGTTGTCACTTTAGTGTCTGTTTGGGTGTCAGAATTTTGCTCAACGCGCAAGTGGAGTTTCTTGGGAGTCTCTGAAAATCTCAATATCTGGCCATGTTCGATTGTCCGCTCTCCCGCAATTGTAATCCCTGTCAGATCCGCATTCTCTGGGATTTTGTGTAGCAACAACTGTGCAAATGCCAGCGCAACATGTCACTTTCCATCTGCACATAATATGCTAGTTTAAGCCTCCGCTATTGCGAAATTTATATCAATGATATTATTTTATTAAACACTAAAAAAAGGTAAAAAATAAGTGAGATTCCAATTTCTGGTTTACTGCTCGGTACTCCCTGAATTCCCAATCTCATGAATTACAATCTCTGGGTATCCAAATGGGCCCTTGGAGTGCAGGGTATGGGCATTTTATCTCATATCCCTGCTTTTAGACAAGGCAATTCGTCCCTAAAGAGATGTGATTTTGTTGACCTGGCTCAGAATTGAAGAAATCAAAAGAAAAAAGTAAAGGTTCTGCCACAGCAGAAGACATGAAGTCCAAAACTCACCATTCACTACAGTAGAATCCCCGCGCTCACTCTTTGGCGCCTGCTTTAGGGTATTTGAAAGTAGGACAACTAGACCTAAACGAGCTGAGGAGATCCTTGAAGCACAAAGATGCTTGGCGCGCGCAGCGCCTCGCAGTCAATTCAGGGAGGGATCCACACCATAATTCAACTACCTCCAATGATCTTATTATTGAGTGCCAAATTGATACTTCCCCACCTAAATTTAATGCCGGGATGTGAGCTGTAGAAAGGTTGTGTCGCCGTATCATATCTACCGGTACCACAATTGAGTAAAGGCACAATAGTAATCCTTTTTCTTTCCTTTTTTATTCTTGCCCGGATTTATTTTTCTTTCTGGGCGTGGCTACTTTATCTTTGTGTCTGCAATCCCCTGGGCGCCCCGATTCGGCACCTGGGAGGAGGGGGAAGTACCCGTAAAATTCTAAACCCTGGGCACAATTTCATCCCCTCACTAGGACTGAGATGTTCAAGAAAGTACTGTAGTTGTGACTATTCTACCGATCTGGTATTCGCCGGGCTTGGCCACATTGCTCATTGTTAGTAGCTCGTTGGATACTAAAATGGCGGTACGGTTCTCGCGTGTGATCCCTGTAAAGGATCTTGGTTTTCTCCCGCGCTGTACTGTACTCGAGTAAGTACCGGAAACAAGAGATTGGTAGAAAGTATGACTTGGGTATCTGAGCGCCCATCCGAGGCACACACCCCCTATTTTTAGGGCCTCATGGTCTGGAGCAAGTCCTAATATCGAGTGCTATCGCATGGTTTGCGCACATCCCCTAGCCCAATTGAATGTTGGAGCGAGAAAACCGAAACCAAAGGATTGTGTCAATGCGGGGCAGTCTCAGGTTCGGTGGGTACTAGCTTACCACCCCGGAGGACATTTGTTGTGGAGGAAACGGATTTATCAACTATCTGAGGTAACTGAAGAGGTTTGGGCTTTTATAGAATTTTCCAACTAGGCATCACTATGTAAGAGTCCTTATTGCTGTTTTCACTATGCTTGTCGCAACTTTGGAAAACTGAGGGTGCTGTTTTTTTTTCGACAG